>ENA-OWOZ01003148-OWOZ01003148.1-bioreactor-metagenome-genome-assembly--contig:-NODE-3148-length-11260-cov-32.080748_pt1 | contig 11260 bp, 7 predicted proteins | sample MGYA00238140_ERZ651804 | MGnify/ENA primary metagenome ERZ651804 (study PRJEB26910, sample SAMN07631232) | bioreactor metagenome | isolation source: Switchgrass digestor | place: USA: Dartmouth... | reverse complement strand
TTTGATAGCACCTCTTCTAGCAGGTGTCTTAAAAATTCCGCTTTTTGATTCGATAAGAAAAATGTTGCTATCATATATTATTAAAGCATCCAACTCACATCTATTCTTATTTCCATCTTTATCCTCAACATAATAGTATAAAGAGCAGTATTTATTACATCCAGGAAGAATCTTATCAAATACCTTCAGGACTTCTTTTTCTAAATACTGTCCTTTTCTCTTCTGATAAGATTCCCATATGGAAGTTGATTTCATATCTTTTTCTATTTCAGACTGTAATACCCAAATTAAATAAGTTGGATTTGGCACTATATATTTGTTTTCAAAACTTATTATTGGTCTTTGCCTAAAAACATTATCATCTGTTGGATACTTGAATTTTTTATTGCCTGTTTGATTTAAAGGGCTACAAAATCTATTTATAAATTTTATAAATCTTTCTTTTTCTTGTATTTTTTCTTCTTCTATAATTTCATCTATATCAAAAATTAACATCCCTTTATGAGACTTTTCAAAAAATTTTATAGTAATAAATTGAATTAAATCTTTTTTCCCTTTGTTAGTCCTATAATTTTTTATAAACTTTCTGACGTTTTTTAAGTTTTTAATATTTAATTTACTAACTTCTTCATAAATTATTTCAGCAAATTCTTCGCTTTTCTTGAGTAATTTATTTATATAATTAAAAAGCAGTTTGCCATATCTTTTAAAAATTAAATCTATAAATTTGATAGCATCACTTACTGTAAAGCCCTCGTATTTAATCATCCATTCATCAAATTCTTTAAATAAATCTAATGCCTGCTCTTTCAATTGAAATGCCTGTGCATCTCCTCGCACAATGCCAAATTCATTTGCAAGAGATGCAATTAAAAACTGCTTTTCCTTTTCTTCGTCATCATTAATGTTTAACATTTTTCTTGAAAAATTTGTAAAACCAAAGCCAAAAAAGAATTTAACTAAGTTATCTAATAATATCTGTATAACTTCTGGGGATATTTCATCATAATTACTTTCTTCATCATATTGTATTGAAAGTATAATACCACATATAAATTCTATTTGTGCCGCAGTAAGTATGTTATTGTTTTTAATATTATTAAAAAAATATGATATTATCGATAGATATTCTATTAATTCTAATGGATGATGTTTTTTCAAAATATTCATAATTATATCATATGATTCTTCTGTTTCTTTAAATAAATCTTCATGAATCTCATTAATAATGTTATTATTTTCATACATACATTTCTCCCCTTATCCATTTAATCCATATACTTTTATTAATAATAATTCGGCTATATTTTTATTTTTCCTTTTTAAAATTATTAACTTTGTATTTTGAAACGAAATGAAAAAATTCATTCCTATTGTTTATAAAACCGTCCAAAATGTTTTTTCTATTCCTATAGTCCCTTTCCCCTTAATCCTGCCTTCTGTGTAACCATCAAATAAACTCGTTCCATTGCAAATAAAGTCGTTCCGCTGAAAATAAAGATGTTCCTTTGGAACAGGGTTAAGGGGCAAGGTTTAAGGAATTAAGTTATGCATCCTTTTAATAAATCAATCCTTTGTAATCCAGTTATTATACCGGTTACAAAGGATTTTATCTTTCTATCCTTATCCCTTTTCCCTTACCCCTTTCCCCTGTAAAAGGAACAACTTTTTTTACTTTTATCCCTTCCATTTTTCCCATTTAATTCTATCCAACCATCTATTTTATGGAACATCTTTATTTGCATCCATTTTATCCCATCCATCAACCATGCGGGTTTGCGGGGACGGGGAGGGAATGAGTTTATTTTATATTCACATAGATAGGACTAAGGATTTAAGGGGTAAGGGTTAAGGTTTTTGATGAAAATAGCCTAAGTCGTTCCAAAATGAAAATAATGTTGTTCCAAAACCCTGTTTTCTGCAACTTTGGAAAGAGTTTTTTTGTAAAAAGGAAAGACTTTATTTACTTCTCTTCTACCGTTCATGACCCTATTAAGCAAATAAAGTTGTTCCAGAAGTCCAAAAGTCGTTCCAAGGTAAATAAACCTGTTCCAAAGTAAATAAACTTATTCCGAAAAGAAAATAATGTCGTTCATGAATAAAATCATGTCTTTCCAAAATGTAAATAAAGTCTTTCGGGAAGAGTTTTGCTAAGTTTATATGTATTTAGTGTTATTTGAGTAATGCGTCGCATTGTAGAAAGGTTATGTACTAGTTAAAAAGTATGGTCTTCTCAAACGAAATATTTAAGTATCTTTTCTGAGAGTCATTATAAAATTCATCATAAATCCTTTGACATTGATAAAATGTCATTAACCGCTTGTCTTGTGTTTAGTGATTCGTCATCTTCCAAATATAACTCAATACGTTCATGTTGTTCATATTTCCCAATAGAAGCGACATCTTCATATTCGAAATTGAATCGTATAAAGCGATTACGCTTATTTAATTTATTTAATAGTTCCGATTTCAAAATAATAATAAATTCTTTACTGTTATTGGCTACCAAAGAAAATGGTTGCATTATTTGTTTTCCATCTATTGCAAACTTTATATTAATAGCATTTCCTGCACCAATATTAGAAATGGTATAGTGGATGATATAATTTTCTCTGTAAAAAGATAAAGATTCCAATATTCCTTTGACCTTATCTTCTTCTGCTTTTCTAAGAAAATGTGGAGGCTCATGTGAACTTCCGATATTTTCTTTTTCATCAAGAGGATATGTGATATAAACAATTTGTCCTTCTTTTAAAATTGTATCTTTTCGTATGAACTTTGGTATATAAGTTGTATTTAAGCGTGGCATAATCGATAATTTTCGCTCACTCTTTTGATTTTCAACAGTAAATATTATAGTCAAAACAATTGCAACAATTGTTGCAGCAGCACCCAATACTGCACCGCAATAATTTAGTAAATCACCAGCCTCCCACTCTGCTATTAGCCATGTGTAAGGGGTAGTAAGTTTATACAAAACGTGTACAATAATTATCGGAAGTACGAATATTCCTATAGCAATTAACGCAGATATAATTTTATGTTCACTAATAAATTTTATAAATTTCATCCAGTTTACCTCACTTTTGTCTAATATAAAGAATCTTGCCAATCCGTACCATATACCTTTATTTTACACCATGCGCCCTATAAAAGCACTAACTTTCTTAAACCTTTTCACCCAACTCCCCTAACACCCTTTTAATCTCCTCCACAACCTGTTTTCTATACTTATTACCCACTCCTGTCATGGCAGTAATATTAGTAACAGTCAATGCCTTGCCTTCTTCATTAAGTTTATCAATCGCCCATTGTATACGCCTTTTGTGCAAATCCATAGGGTTCTCTATAACAGAATTGATGAATGATTTAGTCAACGGTAATTTATCCAATTGAAGGTCAAAACTTTTAAGTCCTGACTTAGTTTTAATCAACCGCAGGCTAATTCGTTGAGGTTTTTCATCACTTTCTAAAATTTCCTGAACAGTTTGCTTAACACACTGTAAAATTTCCTTATCCCTAGTTTCCCAATCAATAGTACTGTCAGCCTGTACATACTTCTTTTTAGGCGTATTTTCTTCCCACCAATCCTTATCATATTTACATAACCATGTAGAAGTATAATTAGCCAACCGCCGTAACCCCACTCTGCCCTTATCTGGATTTTCTCTAACTACCTGAAGCCACTCATCCCTGTACTTCTGCCTTTTCACAATAAAATCAATACTGCTATCCAAAGTCTCAATAATCTCAGTTTCCTTACCTCCTTCTCCCTTATCCCTTCCGTCCTTGTCCCTATTATCCCTAAACCCCATAATCTTTCTCACATCTGCATTAAGCCTAACTGCAATCTCTTCATCGCTAACTCCTTCATTTATCAATTCCAATACCTTCTCTTCCCATACACGACCGTATTTCACAACCCTAACAAACCTGCGCTGTCCCGTGCCCCTTTTACCTTGCTCCCTGGTAACTGTTTCCATGTATTCAAACCCACAAAAACATCTGAAAAATCCATTAGTATTCTTATTCCTACGCCTATACTTTATCTCTACATCTTTGATTACAGGCTCAAGGAAATGGTCTGCAGCAGGATTTAAGCAGAGCCAAGGTCCTTCACCAAATGGTTTATAGCAAATTTCTTTGTTGAAAAGTGTATCTAGAGATAACTCTAAAAACCTGGCAAGCAGCAAATGTCTATTAGGATGCATAGCCTTTGCATCTGAGTGTGTAACTTCCCTTATCCATTGTCCTTGACTCTTATCTTCTATATTAGACTGCATAGCGTTAAGAAATTCTTCACCATAGAAATCTTTAAAATCTTGTATAAGGTCATCCCAATATACCCTGCCATTTATATTGGCATATCCCAGTTCCTTAAATTTCTCAACATACTGCTTTGCAAACCAAGCAAAGGGTTTATTAGGAAAACCATTCTCTAATAAATTTTGTACATCTTTAGCGATATGAACAAACTTCTCTATTGTCTCAGGTTTATAGTTTGGTATGTCTCTAATAATACAATTATCACTATTAGCAGGTATATAGGCTTGAGGGTTGTGCCCCCGCACTAAAACAGTACTATCATAAAGCAAAATTTTATGCAGAGGACAAGCCATTACAAATGGGACTTGATGTATTCTGTGCCAATAACCCTCACCATATTGTGCTGTATCTTCCTCCAAACATTTGGGGCAAAATTTCATATATTCGTTTAGTGGAAGACGGCTGCCTAAAATACCTGCTTTTCCGTAAACCTTACTGCCTCCATTTTCTTCAAGCATTAAACGCTTTACCTCTTCTGCCCGTTTAGACGGAAGAAAAGCAGTAAAAAACGGGTATAGAGTATGGTTATAAATAAAACAATCTGCTGTATAGGGGCTATTTACTGGTAGGTTTGATATAAGCCCATTTAAGTTAAAAGGCAGTTCCATGACTGCCCTCGCACTGGCTTTACCAAATATGCTTTCCATAATAGTTTGATGACTTGTAATACCACATCGTACGCTGTATCGTGCTAACACACTATATAAAATCTCATCATGATATGGGTTAGGAAAAAAATGCATGATAATTCTTCACCCCACTCTGAAAATCCAATCTTCTCCTTTTTGGATATAACCTTTTTCTTTCAGTGCTTCATATGCTGTTTTTCCCTCTTTTTTGCCTTCTTCAACAATATATCTTACATCATCCTTAGATTTTGGAATCTCTTTAGTTTTCCTTTTACTCGGCATCGACGAAAGTGACTGGACTGCTTTTATGACTAATTGTCCGTCATCTATTTCCTGTCCTTCCGTTTCAAGGACGGCTTCAACTGCCTTCTGCGCTTCTTTCGGCCTTATTCCAAGTTCCAAGAGTTTTATTATAGCCTTTTCTGCCTTTGTTCCCCTTTCCTCCTTATCCTTTTCTTCCTTTTTCTCCTTCAATGCTTTAATCTTTGCCTGCATCTTTGCTAACTGTTTTCCCTGGTCTAATACCTTACTATAATCTATTTCCAGTGTGCTTATATCAGAATATTTTGCAATCTCTTTTATATTGCCTGATTTAAGTGCTAAAAGCATAGGTCTTACTAATTTAAAGTGTTCCTTTGCCACTTGGCTTATCAAAGATTCTGTAACTTTCTCTATACCAGTAGTGATAGCCACTGATTGTGACATAATCATAAGTTTTACCACAATATCTATTACCCCTTGGCTCTCCTCATATAGTATATTCTTTATATTTGGTGTAAGAGGACTTACTTTTCTAGTCCATTGATATTGCCATAGAGCATCAAGCAATAATTCATAATCATCGTTTGGCTCTAGCCTATCCCAAATCATATCTCCTTGTCCCGAGCCTCTCCTTGCCTGACGAAACTCACTTTGCAATATAGACATCGCTTTGGGATTACCAATGAGTACAACGGGGACACCTGCTGTATTAACTAAAGTTACAAAGAAGTTTAACATTTTCTCATCACCAAAACCTCTTGCTTCACAAAGGTGTTGAATTTCATCGATAACTAAAAGCCCTAATCCCGTACTCCTTACCACCTGCGCTATCAAAGTTAGCATATAATCCACAGACCTATTATAACTTCCGACCTTTTTATAATAATCTGTACCCATTAATTGGTCTATCTTATTAAAAAAGTCTATACAAAGACCTTTAACACTGCCATCAAAAGGGCAGTCCAGTTTCAGCCATACTATTTGATAAAAACTAAACCCCTGCCCCTTGTACCTACTATGTACTATCACCTGCGGATACATAGATAATACTCTATTAACCGATACCGATTTTCCCATACCCGATACGCCAATGATGGTAAAACCACAGGCTGTGCTTCTAAACTGCTGATTTGTGTTAATGTCACAACTCTGTATAGCCCTATACCCATCATTTAAACTGATTACATAATCTCTACTGATTGGATTTCTCGCAAGATAACCTTGTCTTATAACCCGTGAAATCCTGCTTTCTAAATCCAAATGCTGTGGCAAAGGCTGAAAACACTGAAAGAGTTTTTGTATAAGATGAATTCTATAATGAGCATCCAGTTCCCTTTCTCTTTCGTTATATGACGGGTAAACCATCATTTTATCAATTACCTCTTCAGGAGAAAAAATAGGAGGCAGAGCCTCTATAAATGGATTGCCCCTATATTCTTCAATTATTTGCTCTTTATACACTGCTTCCTCTGCTACAACACCATACGGAATTAACACTTTACCCATAAGACCTGCACCCCCTATCACATTTCTCACCAAATCCCAACCACCCCCACTCCATAACTCCTATATCCTGTAACCCTAACCCCAATAACCTTACACCCTATAACCTTTATATCCCCTATATCCTATAACCCTTGTACCTTAAATCCTTATCCCTAATATCCCTTATCCCTGTTCCTCAAGTGCTCCCTCTGCTTTTTCCTCAATAACTCCAGGGGATTATCAGGTAACTCCTCTTCCACTTTACCAAAGGGAATTATTTCTGCTTCACCCTGCATTTCTCTCTTATCTAGTTCAAATACTTCCATTTCACGGTTTATTTCCTTTTCAACTTGTCTATTTTCCCGAATATTTTTCTTTCTCTGTGTATCACTCTCATTAGATAAGAAAAGTTTACTATCTGTCTCTTTCTTTGCATTATTTACAACGTTTTGAATTTCTGTCATAAGGTTTGACTTTGCCTGCATACTCACGTCGCTGCTTTTAACCTTTTGTACCCTTTCCCATTCATTGAGATATTCCACTTCTTCAAGATACTTGTCTTTAAATGCTGTCTGATATTCTAACAAGAAACATTTTTCAAATTCTGTTGCAGATTTTTTAATATAGATATAATCTACCCTTCTTGGGTCATAACATATTGGTATCTGCCAACTTCCGCGGCTGCGAGCCTTAACAAACCACTGCTCTTTCATACAGGTTTTAGAACTGTAATAAAGTCCCTTAAATCTTATCCCTTTCGCCGTAACCACCCCATTATCTGACGGCATAAGATTAAGTTTCACTACTTCCTCGTCTACTTGCCTTAGTTTTCCCATCTTGTTTGTTAAACCCCAGTTCCATATCTCCCTTGGTATGGGTTCCACTTCATCTGATACCATCATTTCATCTTTATTATAGTTATCCATACGATAATGATTATTATGATACAGTGCACACTTTATAATTATTTTAGTAAATTGCTGTAGGTCAAGTTTTGCGTCAAGCCTATAGTCACGTCCTCCCCGTTCTCTGAAATCTGGGTTAATGGCTCCTGGCAGAAATGCTTTAGTACGTTCGTTAGTCAGTTTAAAGTACCTCTCTATTAGTGGCTTCCAGTCTGCCCTGTATGGTGGAGTATTTTTTATTGTAATACCAAGATTCATGATTAAACTCTCTGCATTATCCGACAGCATCTCTCCTCTGTCTGCTAAAATCGCCTGTGGCAGATGGTGAATAGGCCATTCTTCGTCTTTTATTTCTACCTCATATTCTCTGCAAAACTTAACTTTATCCGAAGCACTATTTGCAATAGCCATTGAAGCACCTATCCATGAGGGGCCTTCCAAACCTACATATATACCTGTAATAATCCTGGAAAAACAATCTTGGACGACATATACCACAGGTCTTCCGATTATATGTGCCCTATTAAACCGTGATACTAAGTAAACATCGGCTATCGTAGCATCAATTTGATAAAGTGAGCCAGGTCCTATTGCATCTACACTAGAACTGCCTAAAACAGGTCGATATTCCTGTTGATACTTTTTAGGGCTATAGCGTGCAGATATTTCATGTTTTATATTTCTCTCTTTATTAAACCAATAGCGGAATTGCCCAAATGTGGGAACTTCTGAAGAAGGTTTTAAAATAGGAACTTCTATCCCATTTTCAATCCTATAACCCTCATTAAAGTATTCCTTCCGCATAAGTTCATAAGTAAGGGCGAGAGAGTATTTGGCTGAACTGTAGTAGAACTTGTTTATTGCTATCTGAAATATTCTTTTTATTTCCTCGTCTATATTTACACCTACACCAACTATATCACTATGCTTTCGTGGTCTTCCCCGTTTCACTCCTGTATTTGCTTTCTCTTTACCTCTGCCTCCACACCGATAAAAATCTGGAATCAGGGCGTTTATGGTCTTACCCCTTATCCAATATCTTTTTAAGTACTTAACTATAGTTTTTTCGGTCATCTGATGCTTTTCTGCCACACTTTTTATATATTTACTTCTTTTCCTCGAATCATAAATTTCAGGTTCTAATACGATAATAGGGGATATTGCCTCCCATGCCTTATCCCTTATTTCCTTAGCCCTTTTAGTAAGTAATGTTTCATCCACAGCCTTCAAGAAAGGGTCTGTATCTAAAATGACGGCCATATCTCTTTCTAATGCATCTTCGTATTCGCTTATTGCTCGTATGTAGGGAAATCTATTAGCATTTATATCAATCACATATGCTAAATCCTTTGACCCATCCAACCACAAAATCCTTTCAGTAACATTCCCTCTTTGCACCTCATACCCTAATTCTCTCGTCCCTTCTCCACCCCCTTGAACCTCATATCCTATCTTCCTTATCCCTTCACTTTCCCATTTAACTAGCGTATTAACTACTAACACTTCTTAAATCCTCCTCCATCGTTTCATCAAATTCTATTACACTGGCAGGACTGTTTAAATCTATAGGTATGCTCATATTAAGTCTTATAGCCTTTATGGCAATTAAATATCGAAATAAAAATAAGCCTGTACCTTCATCTAAAGCATAATCAGCCTCAAGTCCAGTCGTTATACTTCTTATAGATGAATTTTTGTTAGAATAAAGTCTTAATTGGAGTGCAGCGCCAAATTCTATTATCTCTTGTTCTGAAAGCCCCATATCTGGGATAGCATGTATAGAAGAAAGTGCCCATTCTATATTTTTGACTTTTACAGAATTAATATCTTTTTCTGTAACAATGGACCAATCAATAGATTTCACCTGCCAATACCGCCTTTCCATTTCCAATTTTTCAAGAGTTGTCTTCCGTTCTAGTTCTGATGCTGCCTTTACACTTCGGGCAATATACTCTACACCTCCATTTGCTGATTTTATTGTAATCAGAAAAGTTGTAGTGAGAACGTATGGAAATCCTGTGTTTTTATTTTTAAAGTAGTGTGTTTTCAAATCTTGTGTATCCTGAACTACATCATAAAAGTCCAGCAAAGGATAAAACTCTCTAATATCAGAAATAATATTTGCCTCATCAAATTCCAATAAATAAAAGTATTCTCTTTGTATATCCGATAGAAAATGATGAATCCTGCCCGTCTTAATTCCCTTTACACGGGCACACCTTCCCTGCGAAGGAAAATCTGTTACCGCAATCCAAGGCTTATAATCCTTGCCTTCCCCCTGTCCACGCCCTTCCTGTATCCATTTTTTTAATTTATTTTCATCCCAATCTGTCTTTCGCTTAGCCATGCAGATACCTCCGTAATAGGTTTAAGGAACTAGGTCTAAGGGTAAAGGATTAGTATAACGGCAAGAGCCCTTATGCCTGAAACCTTATGCCTAAACACCTAAATTTCAAAACAAAAAATGCCACTGACCGCAGGACACCTATACTAGATGTCTGTGTCAATGGCATTTACCATTCTACAGTGTACTTTCATTTTACCATATAACGACTTTATTTTAAACGTAAAATTTTTTTATTTACAATATTCAATTTTATCAGAAGCAGGGTTGCCACCAGAAGTAATTAAGAAAATTTCGGGTTGGGAATCATTAGATATGGTTTCCTTGTACACAGATACAGATATTGATGATGAATTAGGTAAATATTTCAATGAAGATGGAATTAAGCGAGCAGAAACAAAATCTTTAAGCGAATTGTAAATAGTTCTCACGAGCCTATATAGGCGCAATACTGTGAGCCAATAAAATTCTTATTTTATTAAAAAAATAGGAGAGTTCCCTCCCCTATTCTAAACTGTTTTATAATTGTCTTCTATGTTGTTTTGTTCAATTTTTAATCTATTGAGCGTACTTATGATATTACCCAATTGTTGATTGTTAACAGCATTTTTGAATATACAATCAATTGGTACATTATTTTGGACATATGATAAAATAAGGTAGGTATTATTAATTTCAGTTTTCTTTTTTAAACCAAAAGCAAAAATGCCTAGTGCCAATAATCTTGTTAGAGTAACATCTTTTTGTATTTCAGATTCGGTTTTTAGTTCATAACGAGTAATTTGGTTAATTGGTATTTCTTCTCCAGTATTGGTGTTTTCTTTGTAAAAAAATATGGTATTGTTTTTGCGTATTTGAAAATATATTTCTTCGTTTGCAGACAAATAAGGGTGTCCTCCTAAATGGATTAATGATTCTTCTAATGACAACCCATATTGTTGTTTGCGTAACATAGATTGTTCTTCTTTTATTATTTTTTCTTCTTTTTCTTTTTTAAATTTTTCATATATAGATATAACAAGTGCTATAAATAATCCTATTGAAATTATAGTTAATATAACTTCTAAAGTTTTATACATAAAATCGCCTCCTTAATTAAGGAATATCAGAAAATATAATTTTTGTCAATAAATTTATATTAATAATATTCAATAATCTATGCGAGGGAAGATACTCTCCCCTCCCCTAGCAAATATCAAAAAGAGGGAGATGTTCAAATGGCTGATAAAATAAGGATACTTATAAATACCATATTAAATGTTAAACAAGAAGATTTACAAAAGCAATTAGATTCCGTTGCAAAAAAAATA
>ENA-OWOZ01003146-OWOZ01003146.1-bioreactor-metagenome-genome-assembly--contig:-NODE-3146-length-11268-cov-3.452506_pt1 | contig 11268 bp, 8 predicted proteins | sample MGYA00238140_ERZ651804 | MGnify/ENA primary metagenome ERZ651804 (study PRJEB26910, sample SAMN07631232) | bioreactor metagenome | isolation source: Switchgrass digestor | place: USA: Dartmouth... | reverse complement strand
TTTATGCCAAGCCGCTTGGCAAACTCATATGGCTTGCGGACATTTACCGGCTCCGCCACGGCGTCGGGGCTGTGCGCGTCGCAGCCAGCTACCACCCGGCAGCCGTGCTCGGCGACTAGCTTCCAAAACTCGGGGTTCGGATAGTTTCGATTGTCGCGAAGCCCGAGCATGTTTATCTCAAGCGGGATGTCTAGCTCTTTAGCCGCCTCGCATATGCGGCTCATCTCGCGCCGGTAGGCTTCGGGCTCGCCGCGGAAAGGCAAAACGTCGGGATGCGCAACGTAAGTAAACTTGCCGGTCTTCATTCCCTCGACAATCTGCGTCGCGTATGTGCGTATCCGCTCGGGGTCGCTTGTCGGCTGGGCTGAGTATATGCCCTCGATCTCGTTCGCCATAAAGTGCTGGCCAAGTATCAGAAAATCGATTCCATACGGCTCAATCAGCTTGAGGTATTTGTCGAAAAACCTCGGGTAATACTCCGCCTCAAGCCCGATTTTTATCTCGATTTCACCTTTGTATTCCTCGCGCAGCGAGTCAAGCGTTTTGTAATAGCCTTCAAGCTCCTCGGGCCTCATGCGGAAGCCTGAGTAATAGCTGCCTTCGAACACATATGGCGAATGGTCGGAAAAACCGAGGAGCTTTATGCCCCGGGCAATTGCGGTTTCTATGTACTCCCGCTCGGTACCGGTGGCATGGCGGCAACGCACTGTGTGCGTATGGTAATTTACGGTCATTTTGGCTGCCTTTCAGCTGTAGTTTTTGTCTATGCCCATTATACGACTTTTCTCTACAGCGTTCAATCGTCCAAATCTACAATATTTTACAGCTTTACGGTGTCATTTCTGCACACGCGCGTGTGGCTAAAGTTTTATTATTTTTTGTCAACATCCTTTTGACGGATTTCGACGCGCCTTATTTTACCGCTTATGGTTTTGGGCAGCTCGTCGACAAACTCGACTATGCGCGGATACTTATAAGGCGCGGTGTGTGTTTTGACGTACTCCTGCACAATTTTGACGCTTTCCTCGGTAGGTACATAACCCTTAACCGGTACGATTGTCGCTTTCACTACCTGCCCTCTTATCTCGTCGGGCACGCCGGTGACCGCGCACTCGAGTACAAACGGCAGCTCCATAATGACGCTTTCAATCTCGAACGGCCCGATCCTGTAGCCTGACGACTTTATAATGTCGTCGCAGCGGCCGACGTACCAGAAGTAGCCGTCCTCGTCTCGCCATGCCATGTCGCCGGTGTGGTACATTCCGCCGCGCCATGCGTTCTCGTTGGCATCCGGGTCGCCATAATATTCCTTAAACAGTCCGCAAGGCCTGCCTTTCCTATCGATGCGGATTACTATTTCGCCGGTCTCGCCGGTCGGGACTGTCTTGCCTTCATCGTCCACAAGGTCGATGTCGTACAGCGGCGAAGGCAGCCCCATCGAGCCGGGTTTTTCTTTTGTGCCTATCAGGTTTGCAACCGCGAGCGTGGTTTCGGTCTGCCCGTAGCCTTCTTTCAGCGGTACGCCGGTGGCTTCGAGGAATTTCTGGTAAACCTCGGGGTTCAGCGCCTCGCCCGCGACCGTCGCGTACTCAAGCGACGAGAAGTCGTATTTTGTAAGGTCTTCTTTTATGAAGAAGCGGTACATCGTCGGCGGCGCACAGAAAGTCTTAATATTGTATTTCGCGAACATCGGCAAAATGTCCGACGGGACAAACTTTTCGAAGTCGTAAGTAAACACTGCCGCGCCGCACATCCACTGGCCGTAGAGCTTGCCCCAGAGCGCCTTGCCCCAGCCGGTATCCGAAATCGTAAAGTGCAAGCCGTCTTCGCGCACGTTGTGCCAATATTTCGCGGTGATAAAATGCCCGAGCGGATACTTGTGGCTGTGCAACACCACTTTGGGGTAACCTGTAGTGCCCGAGCTGAAAAACTCAAGCAAATCGTCGTCACCGCATGCCGAGTCGGGCGTGCGCTCGAAGACGTCGGAGAATGACTCAAACTCGTCATCGAACGAGTGCCACCCTTCCCTCCTGCCGTTGACCGTCACAGTAACCCGCACCGACGGGGAGTTGGCAAGCGCGGCTTCGGCTTCATTTATGGTATCGCCCTCCGCGGTGCAGACGAGCGCGACGACGCCCGCCTTCATAAAGCGGTACTCGAAGTCTTTTTTCATAAGGAGATGCGTCGCCGGGATTGCGACCGCGCCAAGCTTATGCAAGCCAAGCAGGCAAGGCCAGAACTGCCAATGACGCTTGAGCACCAGCATTACCCTGTCGCCTTTTTTAAAGCGTTTGAGTCCTTCTCCCTCTTCAACAATAATACCGCATGGCTCATGGCCTGCTATGGTCCCCGGTATATATCCTTCGGGACCTTTGCCTGTATGCTCCCTGTAAATGCAACGAATGTCACTGCCGCAAATCGTGGTTGCCTTTGTTTGAATAAGCACCTGTCCGTATCCCGGCTTCGGAATGTCAAACTCTCTTATTTCCACCGTGCTGTTTCCAGGGAGTATTGCTCCTTTCATTTTCCCCTGAATGCCCATATTTACACACCCTTTCCCAAACATTTTGAAAATTAATGAAAGCGAATAATAATCCGTAGAACAAAATTTCAAAGCGATAGAATCAATTCAGCCTGTAATTTCTGCACAATGCTACAGCTTAATTATACTTCTCCGGTGTTTAAATTAATATAAAAACACGACATTTATATGAGATTCATGTCACGTTTTTATATATTTCATGGTATAATTTAAAGGAGGTCAAGAATAAAATGCACCGCACTTTTATTCTTCGGTTTTTTATCGAAACCTATCAGTTTGGAAAGAGGAAATTATGAGAATAACTTATTCGGATGTGGATTTCAATTTTACCCTGGACGGTGTTTCATTCAGCGCACCGAATATAATTTTTGAACGTTTTACCAGGACCATTCCCTCCCACAGCCATGGGAAAGGATGTTTTGAAATTCATTACATTCCGTTTGGCTATGGCAGGCTGATAGCCAACGGTGCTTATTATGATATAACACCGAATACGCTTTATGTTACCGGTCCCCATGTAGAACATGCCCAATTCCCGCTGCCCCATGATCCGATGCATGAATACTGCGTTTATATTAAAATGATAAAATCCGCACAAAAAATAAACTCTCCGTTAATGAACGCCTTTATTTCCACGCCCTTCTGGTTTGGAAAGGACAATCATGGAATCCACGCTCTTATGAAGCAGATGTTTAAAGAACTGGAATGCAAGTACACCGGCTACCGGAAACAGGTTGAATTAATGCTGGCACAGCTGCTGATATACCTTGTCAGAAATTATGACAATGAAAAGCATGCCCGGGATCATTTGGCCCCGGGCAATCTTATGGACAGTAACTCCATTATAATAGAGGAATATTTTCTTTATGAATATGCTTCCCTTTCCCTCAATGATCTGGCAAACAAGCTGGGACTCAGCCCCCGCCAGACACAGCGCCTGATATGGAAATATTACGGGAAATCATTCCAGCAAAAAAAGGAAGAAGCGAGGATGTCCATGGCTTCGCTGCTATTGAAGGAAAAGGATCGAAGCATTGCGTATATTTCAGACACCCTTGGCTATTCTTCCCCCGAACATTTTTCTGCCGCATTCCGGAGATATTATAAAATGAGTCCGAGCGAATTCAGGAAAATAAACCAGTGATCAGGCCTTAATCCACCAGGATCTTGAATACTACCGGCTTGTCGCTTTTTACTTTTTCGGTGGTAATTGTAAGAGCTTCTTCGTTTCTTTCCCAGCGCGGCTTTTCATCAAAGCCCAGGACTGAAACATCCTTTATGATCCCATGAAAATGCGGAAGCTTTGAAGCATCCTTTTCTGCGAGGGACTTTATTTTAACAACCCCGTTTTCAGGATAGGACAGTACGCAGGCATAGATGCATGAACCATTTACCGTAAAGCGAATATCTTCAGGTGTAAATTGTTTAGAGCTTACGTCGGTAAACTGACCCTCTTCAACTTTGGTAGGACCTTCCCCGTAATAACGCCATACCTTGCTGTCATAAATTGCTTCTCCGTTAGTCTTTAACCAATCGCCGATTTCAAGCAGTATTGCCCTGTCTTCGTCAGGTATCGTTCCGTCGGCTTTCGGACCGATATTCAGAAGCAGGCATCCGTTTTTGCTTACGATGTCCACGAGGTCGCAAATAATTTCGGTTGCCGACTTGTACCGGTTATTAACGGTGTAACACCAGGAATTTCTTGCAACAGCCGTATCGGTCTGCCAGTAATATGGTTTCTGTTCGGAAAACTGTCCGCGTTCAACATCGACTATCGCGCTTCCGAACATGAAGGCTTCATGCTTGTATGATATTGCTACATCGATGCCCCATTCCTTAGCCCTGTTGTAATAATAAGCTGCGAATTTTTTCAGGTATGGTTTAACGGCGCTGTGCTGGATCCACCAGTCGAAGTATACAAGCTTCGGACGATACCGGTCAACAATTTCACATGTACGCAGAAGCCAGTCCTCGAGGAACTCCTGTGACGGCTCAGGTTTGCTGAACAAATCATGATGATTGGGTTCGGGCATGGCAGGCCAGTAGAAATCCCCGCACACAAGGGGTTCCTTTATGTCACTGTCAAATTCCTTCCCATGACACATGAAAAACCAATGCTCAACCCTGTGCGAGGAAGCACCGAGTATCAGGCCCCTTTTTTCAAAAGCTTCTTTCAGCTCTCCCAGCACATCTCGTTTCGGTCCCATTTCATATGCATTGAACCGGGAAAGCTCGCTTCTATACATCTGGAATCCGTCGTGATGCTCCGCAACAGGAACAACATAACGGGCACCGGCCTGTTTAAAAAGTTCTGCCCATTCATCGGCATTGAATTTTTCAGCCTTGAACATAGGTATAAAATCTTTATATCCGAAATTCCTATGTTCCCCGTAGGTCTCAATGTGATGATTGAACTCAGGTGAGCCCTGAATATACATGTTTCTTGAATACCACTCGTTGTTGAATGCAGGCACAGAGTAAACACCCCAATGGATGAATATTCCGAACTTTGCCTTGTTGAACCAGCCGGGCGGAGTGAAGCCGAACAAAGAATCCCACGAATCCTTGAACGGGCCTCTTTGTATTACATCCTCGATTTCTTTAAGATACTTTTGCCTGTCCATATTAAACCTCCTTGTTTTTCCTTAAATAAATCATTTTTCTAATCGGTCATGGATTTTTGTTTTCCAGTTATGCAATTATCTGCATCCTTTTTGATTTTATCGGCCATAAACATCCATACAGGGTTCGGGCAGAAAGCATTCGTCATAGTGTGCTGCCTGCAGCAGACTGAACCAGAAACACAAAGGTTTTCAGAAAACTTTCACCATTGTCACGTTTACCCCCGGTATTTCCCCCCTGAAATTACATACCGGGAGCCATTAAATCATAAGTACGTCCTCTTTCGGTCTCAAGTTCCATTATTTCTCCCGCAGGTTTCCTTATGCGGCATACACCGCCGTTGTTTGAAAGGACGTAAGCCCTGACAAGTTTTCCTTCCTTCCATTCAAACTCCAGTTCAAATCCGCCGCGTGCCCGTAATCCTTTAACATGGCCGTTTGCCCAGGCTTTTGGAAGCGCGGGCAATAATTTTATCATTCCGTCATGGGACTGAAGCAGCATTTCAGCTATGCCTGCAGTTCCTCCAAAATTACCGTCAATTTGGAACGGAGGATGATTGTCAAACAGGTTCGGAAGCGTTGATTTTTTCAGAAGTTCCAGAACATTTTCATATGCTTTCCCGGCATCTTCCAACCTTGCCCACATATTGATTATCCATGCCCTGCTCCATCCGGTATGGCCTCCGCCATGGGCAAGCCTTCTTTCAAGTGTCACACGGGCGGCTTTTGCAAGCTCCGGGGTCTTATCCACCGATATCTGTTTTCCCGGATGCAGCGCAAAAAGATGGGAGATATGCCTGTGCCCGGGTTCTGCCTCTTCATAATCTTCAGACCACTCTTTGATCTGGCCGTATTTACCAATCTCGGGCTTTGGTATTCTTTCAAGCACGGCTGCAAGTTCACCTGCAAATTCCTTATCCATATCAAGAATGGACGCGGCCTTAATGCAGCTTGTAAACAGTTCGCGGATTATCTGGCTGTCCATCGACGGGCCCTGGCATATTCTTCCGCTTTCGCCGTCAGGGAGTATATACGTATTCTCCGGTGATACCGACGGGCTTGTTACAAGTCTCCCTTTTTCATCTTCAATCAGGTAGTCCAGCAGGAATTCTGCCGCTTCCTTCATCGTTGGGTAAGCTTTTGCAAGAAAATCATTATCGCAGGTATATTCATAGTGCTCCCAAAGATGGAGGCACAGCCACGCAGCACCCATGGGCCAGTATGTTGCACCGAAATATATATCCTGTGGAGCGGTATCACCCCATATGTCGGTATTATGGTGAGCCGTAAATCCACGGCAGTTATACATCACACGTGCAGTCTTCCTTCCGGGCTCACGCATTCTTTCAATGTGATCAAAAAGCGGCAGGTGGCATTCCGGCAAATTGCACACCTCGGCCGGCCAATAATTCATCTGCGTGTTGATGTTTATTGTATACTTGCTGTCCCATGGAGGAAGGTAATCCTTGTTCCATATGCCCTGAAGGTTGGCCGGAAGGGTTCCGGGACGGCTGCAGGATATCAGAAGGTAACGTCCGAACTGGAAATAAAGGCTTACCAGGCCGGGATCATCGTGACCGGCTTTAAGCCTCTCAAGCCTTTCATCGGTGGGCAGGCCGTCAGGACCGTCACTGGCCTCACCTTTCGTTATCTCTAAAGAAACGCGGTTGAACAGTTCTTTATAATCCTCAATATGATTTTCAAGCAGTTCATCATAGGTATATTTTTCAGCTTCCTCCAGGATCCTGAAACTCTCCTGTTCGTAATCGGCATGCCTGAATGATGAAGCAACAGACAGCAGGACAATCAAGCTTTTTGAGTCCTTTACAATCAAGTGTTCACCTATGGACTGAATGCTTCCGTCTTCCGGGATGATGCGCATTACCGTGCAGTAATTAACAGCACCTTCCCCGCCGCAGCTTCCGGACATCTTCAGGGTATTCCCGCCGATGCGGTCCACTTTTTCAAAATACCGCGCCCTTCTTAATATCGTTCTGAATGATATGCTTCCGCTGCCTTCAGCCTTCATCCTGATCACAAAAACCTGCTGAGGTGCACTTATAAACATTTCCCGGGTATACAAAGTGTCCCCTGCCCTGTATTCCACCCTGGAGACCGCGTTATCTATGTCCAGTTCTCTCCTGTAATCCGATGGATTATTCTGAGCTTCGAAATGAAAGTATATCTCCCCGAGAGGCTGGTAATGCCTCTGGCTTTCCGGGACCCCCGATAAAGCAACGGCGGCCAGGTCCTCGGCCTCTTTTATTCTTCCACTTGAAATCAGATCACGAATTGTCTGCAAGTTGCGAAATGCGTCAGGGTTGTTTCTGTCCCTGGGTCCTCCGTACCAGATACTGTCTTCATTCAGACGTATAAGCTCATTCTCAACCCCGCCGTAGATCATCGCGCCAATCCTGCCGTTTCCGAGAGGCAGCGCATAATCCCAGCCGTTTCTGATATTTGCCGGCTTGTCGTACCACAAAACATTTCGGGTTTTCTTCCTGTTTACTCCGGTATCCGGCATTTTGAAACACCTCCGCTTATCTGGCTTTATATACGCAGGTTTTATTTTATGCAAAACAGTGGTTGCAGATAAAGAAATGTTGACAATTTGATTATACTTTCACGGGTTTTTTTTTAATATAAAAACCCGACATCTTTGTTATGGAAATGTCGTATTTTAATATCCATATATGCCGCGGTTTGCTTAAGGCGGTATATGCGAGGCTTTCGGAGAATGCATCGGGAAATGGATTAATACTGCATCACAAAAAACATGCAGTAATTACTCTTTTCTGACAGGGATGACACCCAAAAGCATGTTTACTCGTTGTATTCTATTGCTTCCAGGTAAATAACTCCCATGGCTTCGTTGACTGAATAAACATATCGTGATATTACATAGCCTGAGACCGAGTTAACCTCATTGATAATTCTATGAATGTCGATTTCATTATAGTTATCGCCAAGATACCTGATGGTCAGATCGGTTTTCCTGTTTTCGACCAGCTCTGTAATTGCAGCCCGGAAATCCTCCGTATTCTTATATATCAGGTTGTTTTTAACAAAATAATTCTGTTCTGTCGAAGTACAGGCCGGATAATTATTCCTGTTCCAATAGTGATCCCTTCCTATATCCGCATCGGATAAGTTGAAATAATCATACCTGATGGTGTTTCGCTTGTAATTTGATACGGGATCGTCCCATGTTGTATCAACATGGTAAAGCTCACCGTCAATGCATACCATGTTCCACGCATGTTCTGTCCGGTTTGCCGAACCTACGACAATACGGCACGGAACACCTGCCCTGTTCAGAATGAGAGCCATAAGCTCCGAATAAGCCTTGCAGACGGCAATCCCGGTTTCCAGGGCCCCCAGCGCGCTAAACGACGAAGGGGCAACCTCCTGGTTCTCCCTTGTATCATATTCAAGGCGGGTTACAAGGTAATCGTGTACCGCCTTTACTTTTTCATAATCGGTCATGCCCGGTGATATTATCCCGGAAATAATTTCATCCACCAACTGCCGAAGCTTTGCATCACCCGATGCGGTATTTGCATACCTCGGGTAAAGAATCAGTGTATAATTGCTGCCGTACTGCCAAAGCTCAATGGAATACTCATGCAGAAACACGCCGGTACTCAGCTGAACCCTTTCCAGGACATATTCAAGGTATTCATGGTAGTTGCTGTTCTTCTGCTTCTGACTAATCGTCAGCTCTATTTTCTCGTCATGCCCGACAAAAGCTTTTTCAAGCTTCGAAAGGTTATCAAACCATTGATCAATAAGCCTGTTCCTGTTATTGGCAAACAAAGCGGCAAGATTCTCGTGTTTAATCATGCCCTGCTCGTACAAACAGATTAACAAAGGCTTGTTATGCACCCTGTGATTCAGAAACATGGCTCTCCACGAAAGCTGTGAAAGGCGCTCCCGCTTAAGCAGATTGCTGATTAGCACCTCTTCACCGGGTACAAGCAGACCTGCCTTAAGTGCGGTACTGCCCACTGTATCCCAGGTAAAATCCCTGCCGTTTTTATCGCTGTAACCAAGTGCCCTCAGCAGAAAAGCCAGGTATGATTTTTCATCAATGTAGTCACGGGAACCAAATTTATTATTCCCGATACCGTTTGTAAGGCCGGTTTGGTATAAATACCCGATATATGGATTCGCCCAGTCGGGAACGTCGGAAAACGGGTGGTACAATCCTGCGGATCCGGCATACTCTTCTGCACCCAACAGCCTTACAAGCATTACCGCACCTTCAACCCGCTCCGTGAATTTATCCAGCATGAGATTGCCGTCGCTGTTGCCACGAAGCACATTTAGTGCGCTCAGAGCCTCGGTGTGAGGTATGCTTTTGAGATATTCAATGTTTTCCCCGGTCAGCCTGCCGTCGAAAAAAACATCGCGGCGCAAATGTACAGGGTAAAGAACTTCAATGTTTGTGAACAATGGCCACGAGACCTGCCTGGCAGCTTTCAACCCTGCATCGGACTTGCTTTCGGCAGATGCTGCAATGTTGACGTTAATGAAAAATAAAAAGGATAGCAAAAATACAACTATTGATTTTACGCTTTTTCTCAAAAGTACACCCCTGTTTATTCCACAAAAACTAATCATTTTCCGGTTTTTTATACAAATCGGTATAAACCGGCACGATTTATTATACCATGATTAATTGCTTTTGCATAACGTTTTCCATAAGTGTCATACTGGCGGATAATATACTGCATTACTATTCAGAGGTACCGGTATGCAATATCCGTTTTCGGGCCCTGCTTCGGGCGTTTTGCCTCCTCGGGCAGGAAAGCACGTACTTATGCACATTGCTTTGAGTCCAAACACAAACAAAGCCCTCCGTGATAAAGCTTTTGCCTTTCTACGGATGGGCCTGTCATAATATCAATCAAAACAGCAGAATGATGCAGGTTCCAAAAAACCTGTTATTCTGATTCTTTCCTGCTTACATTATATATTTTGTCAAGGTTGGCGCTCAATTGCTTGTAAAGAACATCAGCAATACCAAGTCCTGTACCCTTTGCGTTGTTGACAAGCTCTTCATCGAGCATTTCTTCAAATATTTCCCGGGCATAACTCTTGGGAAAAAGCTCGCTTTCGGGTACTGTCCTTTTCATTTGCTTGAACATCATGCCCAGAAAAATACCCTCGAAATCCTTGCAGGCTTCCTTCAGTTTCTCTTTATCACCATCGGTATATGCCCTGGTCAGGACTTCTTCAAAAGCCTTTTCTTCTCCAACCTGTTTTTGCGTTATGCTGCTCTGCAGATTTATCGTACCAATACCGTCTATTTTCATCGGTAACTCCTTCAATACTTATTCGGGTTAATTCATATAACCAGTAACCTGGCAGACCTGTTTGTCAATATCGGGATAATCCTTCATGCAGCTGCATTACCTTTTCAGGTTATTGGCTATACTCATCATCTCATCGGCTGTCGTTATAGCCTTGGAATTCAACTCGTATGCCCTCTGCGCGGTAATCAGGTTTACCATCTCTTCCACTACCTGGACATTCGATGCTTCCAGGTATCCCTGCCTAATTATGCTTGGTTCCCCCAGTTCTTCATCCAAAACCGCAAAACCCGAGGCAGTGTTTTCAGCATACAGGTTACCGCCAATAGCTTCGAGACCCTGCGGATTGTTGAATTTGAAAATACCTATTCTCTGGCCTGTCGGAATGATAAAGCCATCCTCGTCCTTATAATTGATCTCGCCGTTCTCGGATATTATCATCTGCTCAAGCGGATAATCGAAATAAATTGGCTCGCCGTTTTCATCAAGAACTGGATAACCCCTTGCTGTTGTCAGCATATTGCCCTCATCGGTAACAGACAGTTTAAAGCTTCCGTCACGGGTGTAATATATGTTCTGGTCGGGGTAGCGTACACTGAAAAATCCTTCTCCTATAATGGCGAAATCCAGCTTGTTTTCGGTTTGAAGCAGGCTGCCTTCGGTAAAATCCCTGGAAACCGATCTTATAACCGTACCATGCCCAACCTGCAGGTTTGACGGGCGGCCCTGGTTTTCCAATATATATGCCCTTTCCATGGTAACATATCATAAGTCTTCAAATTCGGCCCTT
>ENA-OWOZ01003138-OWOZ01003138.1-bioreactor-metagenome-genome-assembly--contig:-NODE-3138-length-11298-cov-2.716692_pt1 | contig 11298 bp, 9 predicted proteins | sample MGYA00238140_ERZ651804 | MGnify/ENA primary metagenome ERZ651804 (study PRJEB26910, sample SAMN07631232) | bioreactor metagenome | isolation source: Switchgrass digestor | place: USA: Dartmouth... | reverse complement strand
TTTCCCGAACCGTCAAGTAAGCTGTATTGGGTGTGTAAATGCAAATGAGTAAATTTCACCTCTGTCCCTCCTTTCTACGCCTATATCTGGATATCTGATATAATCGATTATTCGTCTGGGTTTGTTTTACTGGACATTTTAAAAATATTTATATCGTGTCACTTACATTCTTACAAGCACCGTTTATTTAAAAGGATTTTCGGAGGAGTTTTCTGCCCTTGCGGAGCGTTTTTATAAAACAACATATTCCGGAGATATTTTCTGTTTCATAAACAAGGGAATCCCAACTTATGCCGGGATTCCCGCTTTATCACCAGTTTCTGGGTGGCCTTTCGGGATCGATTATTTCGTTAACATCAAATAAATCTGCTAAACGTTCCGGAAACTGGAGCATTGCCTGTCCATCCAACGGCCGTCTTGTCATTCTAACATAATCATCCTTTATATGCATCCAGGGCTTTGAATATACACCGCAAAAATAATTAAATCCGACCTCTTTCAGGAATTTATATTTATCGCTCTTATAATGGTCCACGGTAGTTTCTATATCTACACCAAAGGGGAAAATCAAAATATCGGTGGGACCGACCAGGGAGCCTACTTCCTCCAGCCAGCGCTGGGTATCCTGTTTTACAAACTCAAAAGATTTCTCCTGCATGTTTTTGTGGCCCCAGCTGTGGGAGGCAAACTCCCATCCGTTTTCCTTCATAACCCTTACTACTTCCTTGGCCGACTCTATATCCTGTTCATAAGTTGGAGATGTGGGATCATTGGTTCTGTATCCTAATATTCCTTCATATCCTGTAAGTGCAATTATTCCTTTGGCCCCCTTATATGAAAAATCGGGATGCTCTTCCACAAATTCATCAATAATAGGTACCATATCGAAAGGTCCATATACAACACTTCCGTCATCCAGCTTCATCTCACAGGTAACTTTTCCGTCTTCCCCTATAACCAATCTCGAAGCAAATCCGTCCCCGTCCATATACTCATAATAGCTGACATCATCCTGGGACAATACCAGGGGCTTTTTCCCCGGAGGCAGATAAATCTTTCCCTCTACAAATTTTGTTTTTCCGTTCTCATCTGTGACCTGTTTTGCTATATCATGGATACTTACCAGTACATACCCGTCCGCATACAGCTTCTCAATCATTTTTTTAAATTCGTATACGGTGGTCATATACATGTTATATCCGACAGAATCATAATCGTCGTCAAAGGCCTTACTGTTGTCGGCAATTAGAGAATGGAAAAATATATGGTTAATCTGTGTAACGGAAGTATATGAACCTCCATATAAAACAAGTTTGCTTTTCTCGGCCTCCAGTTCGTTTATTGCCGAAACTAAAGCAGGATAAACTTCATAGCCCCCTTCTTTCCCCTGATAGCTCTTAATAAGTTCTATAGCTCCGTCATAATCGTAGCTTAAAGTAAGCTTTTTTGCCTGTTCTATAAGAGCTTCTCTTTCGGCCACTTCCTGCTTTAGCCTTTCCTGTTCCTGTAATGCCTCAAGTTCTTCGGGTGACAGTTTATCTTCATTACCGACATTATCGTTACCGGTGTTATCATTGTTATCTTTGCTGTTCTCAATATTTTCATTGACTTTTCCGGGATTATCTTTATTATAATTTTTAATAAAAATAAAATATGATCCTGCTAATATAACCAGCAGTAAAACATCGCATATAAGAATGATTCGCATCCTTTTTATATTTTTCTTTTTTCTTCGTAATGGCCTTTTATCCGGCATATGTCACCTCACTAAATTCATATGTATAAATATTATCTCACCCAAATCAGCAATATAACTTGGAAATTTTTGAATATCATGAAGAAAAAGAAGCTTCCCAAAGATATCCGATAGGATGATAATTCTTTGTGAGAGCTTCTTATATCTTCAGAGTTATTTACTGCTCAAATATTTTTCAATATTTTCAATCGCCTTTTCTTCGTCCGGACCGTCTGCCGTTACAACTACGGTTTCACCGGATGCGAGCCCTAAACTCATCATACCCATAATACTTTTGGCGTTTACCTTCTTATCTTCGCTCTCTACATAAATGCTGCTTTCAAATTGACTGGCTACCTGTACAAGCATTGCAACCGGTCTGGCTTCCAAACCGTTAGGGATGTTAATTACAATTTTTTTTCTTATCATCTAAGCTTTCCTCCTTATGCTCCCTGTAATAATCAGCTATCATACTTAATTTTCTTAATCTATGGTTAACACCGGATTTACCGATTGACGGTGACAACATGGTTCCCAGTTCCCGTAACGAGGCTTCAGGATATTCTATTCTGAGCCTTGCAATTTCTCTGAGATTCTCGGCCAAATTTTCAAAGCCGATATGGTCTCTGATAAATAAGATATCTTCTATCTGCTTTGATGCCGCTTCGACAGTCTTGCTGATATTGGCGGCCTCACAGTTAACATGACGGTTTACCTGGTTACGCATCTCTTTCAGTATACGCACATTTTCCAAATCCATCAAAGCCACATGGGCTTCCATGACATTAAGCAAATCCACGATTTGTGATCCCTCTTTGATATATGCCACATAATTTTTCTTTCTTTTTATTATTTTGGCATCTATGGAAAATGTACCTATTATTTCGGCCAATTTCTCCGCCTTGTTCAAATCTTCCGTAACGAACTCCAGATGATATGCCTTTTTGGGATTACTCATGGAGCCTGCCAAAAGATATGCGCCACGGATAAATGCCCTTTTACAGCAGATCCTTTCGACGACAATCTGACCCGGAAAACCGAGCTTTCCGTCCTCCACATCGTTAATATCATGTTTTGTCGCCTGGAGGATCTTTGTTACTATATCATTATTATATATTATCAAGGTATATGTCAGATTATTATTTTCGTTATTGCCATTTTTATTTTGCTTAACCGAAATTTCAATATTAATATTAAAGGTTTTTTTAATTAATGTAAAGTATTTTCTTGCAACTGCCTGATTTTCGGTTTGAAGTTTTAATATTAAATGAGAGCCGCTATTAATCAACTGTCCGCCGAAAGTCAATATTGCCGAAAGTTCCGCAAGCCTGCAATGTCTGGCATTGCCCACATGCATAACCAGTTCGTCTTTTACCTTTTTTGAAAATGACATTTTCAATCCACACCTTAAACAATGTTTAATCCTTGTCCATATCCCTGTGTTCCGTTTTGATACCGTAGCCTAAGCCGGCCATTCTTGCCGATATTTCGTTGGTTAAAGTTACCGACCGATGTTTACCGCCGGTACAGCCGATACAAACAACCAGTTGGTTTTTACCTTCGGATATATAATGAGGGATTAAGAACGTAAGCATGTCTTCCAGCTTATTTAAAAATATTTTGGCTGCTTCGGCTTTCATCACATAGTTTTTTACCTCTTCGTCCATACCGGTCTTGCTTTTAAGCTCCTGAACATAAAAAGGATTAGGCAAAAATCTGACATCGAAAACCAAATCTGCATCGGTCGGAATTCCGTACTTAAATCCGAACGACAGGAACATTATAATAAAATTCATGAATTTTTTATCTTCAATATAAATTTTATATATTTCAGCCTTAAGTTCCCGTATGAGCAGATGACTGGTATCGATTATTACATCCGCCTTTTTGCGCAGAAATTCCAGTCTTTCCCGTTCAAGCTCTATAGCCTTGTCCACCCTCCCCGTTTGAGACAAGGGATGAAGCCTTCTGGTCTCCTTATAACGTTTAATCAGGACTTCGGGAGAACAATCCAGGAACAATATTTCATATGGAAATCCGGCCTTCTTCATATCCCTAAGAACATCGTCCAGTTCTTCCAAAGACTGGCCGCTTCGGATATCCAGTCCCAAAGCCACTTTCTCATTATTTCCCTGCATTATAAGCTTAACAAATTTATTTACAAGCTTTATAGGCAGGTTATCTACGCAGAAGAAACCGGCATCTTCCAGCATTTTTAAAACAGAGCTTTTTCCAGCCCCTGACATACCGGTTACAATAACAAATCTCATACCGCTCCTGCCTTTCTATACGCCTAATCAAACTGACCTAAGAATTTCACTTCAGGCTCAAGACGAACCCCGAATTTTTCCTCCACAATTCGGGCCACTTCATTGATTAAAGCCATAAAATCTTTGGCGGTAGCATTGTCCTTATTAATCAAAAATCCACAGTGTTTTTCCGATACTGCCGCTCCTCCTATCTGAAATCCTTTTAAGCCGGCATCACTGATAAGCTTTCCGGCATAATGCCCTTCAGGTCGTTTAAACGTACTTCCGGCACTGAACTTATCAAGAGGCTGTTTCATCCTGCGCATATGGTTCAGCTCCCTGATTTTGTCCATAATCTGCTGCTTGTCACCTTTGTCAAATTTCATGGTGGCATCCAACACACAGAGATCGCTGTTCTGTAAAATACTGGTTCTGTATCCCAGTTTTAAGTCTTCATTGGTTAGTACATAAATTTCTCCATCGGAACCGATGACGGTCGCGGAAAGCAAACATTGCTTCATTTCTCCCCCGTAGGCACCGGCATTCATTGCTACCGCACCGCCTAAGGTTCCGGGTATACCGGCTGCAAATTCAAATCCGGTTAATGCCTGCTCTGCTATCGCGGACGAAAGCTTGGACAAAAGCACTCCCGCCTGGGCTTTTACAATCCCGTCTTCCCCGATTGAAATTTCGGAAAACCGATCACACAGTTTAATAATCAAACCCCGATAACCTGAATCGGATACCAACAGATTGCTCCCGTTTCCCATAACATAATAAGGTATGTTATGTTTTTTGCAGAGCAGGATAACTTGCCGGATTTGTTCGATTGAAGAAGGAAGAACCATATAATCGGCTTCTCCTCCTATATGAAGAGAAGTATGCTGCGACATAGGTTCTTTTATTTTAATCTGATCGCTTTCCAATATACTGTTTAATTCCTCAACGAACAATTTATTCAAAAAGCTACCTCCAGAGTCATCATACAATACTTACAATAATTATTCAATCATCAGTCAATGGATAAAATCAGTCTGGCACATCCGTATATTCCAGCATCATTTCCCAGGGAAGCCAGTAAAAGTTCCCTGTTTTTCAATGATTTCATAACATACGGATCATAATGTTTCTTTACATTTTCAATAAGTATTTGTCCAGCCTGTGAAACTCCGCCTCCTATAACAAAGGCTTGCGGATCCACAACCTGGGCTATCTGTGCTAAAGCTAATCCCAAATAACCGCAGGCTTTATCGACAACTTCCAGTGCCAGTTCGTCTCCCTCCTTAGCCAGGTCAAATACCAGCTTTGCGGAGATATCTTCAGCTTTGGCCAGGGCTGAATTTTTATTGCTGTTTTTAAGTAAATCTTTTGCAATTCTAACAACACCGGTGGCGGAAGCATATTGCTCAAGACAGCCGCATTTTCCACATCCGCAATGAGCATCTTCATTCGGGTTTACAAGTATGTGGCCGATTTCTCCTCCCGCTCCGACACTTCCGGCCAGTATTTTTCCGTTGATGATTATTCCGCCGCCAACCCCGGTTCCCAGGGTTACAAATACCATATTGTCAAATCCTTTACCGCTTCCCTTCCACTGTTCACCCAGGGCAGCGACATTGGCATCATTACCTGCTTTTACAGTAAATCCGGTCAGTTGAGACAATTCATCTATTATATTAAATTGAGCCAATCCGAGATTTACCAGCTCAAGAACTTCTCCGTTTTCCTTGACAGGTCCCGGCAGTCCGACTCCGATTCCGAGGATCTGTTCTCTGCTTAAATTCTTCTCGTCAATCTTATTTTTTATAAAATCCGCAACGTCTTTTAATACATCTTTACCGTCGCCTGTCTTTCTTGTTTCAAAAGACCACTTTTCAATTAAATTACCGGCTTTGTCGAACAAACCGACTTTTACTCCGGTTCCCCCGATGTCCACTCCAAAGCAATATTGATCCATATTATGTCTTTCTCCTGTTTGATTCATAATACTTATTCCTCCTGTTTGTTCATATTGTGTATATAAATATAATTATATCTTTTGAATATTTATTGTAAATTTAATTTATGTCTTGTTTTATATTATTTTTTTTATTTGCTTATATTATTTTTTATGCTGATTTATGTCCTTTTTATTTAATACTATTATTTCGAATTCAATTTCTGTGCGCTCTTCTGTATTTTATTCGTTACCCGTTTATATAATTCCTGTGCGGCATTATAACCCATCTTTTTCTGCCTGTGATTAACCGCTGCCGATTCACAGATAATGGCCAGGTTTCTTCCCGGTCGTATCGGTATGGAATGGCATACTACCTTATTCCCCAAAATCTCCATATACTGCTCTTCCAGGCCAAATCTGTCATAATCCTTGTCCTTGCTCCACTCTTCCAATTTAATGACCAGATCAATAGCCTGAGTATTCTTAACGCTTTCAACTCCGAACAGAGTCTTTACATCAATTATTCCAATGCCGCGCAGCTCGATGAAATGCCTGGTTATATCAGGGGATGTTCCTATCAGGGTCTCATCACTGACCTTTTTGATTTCCACCACATCATCGGCAACGAGACGATGGCCCCGCTTTATAAGCTCCAACGCCGCCTCGCTTTTTCCGATTCCGCTTTCACCCATAATCAGTATGCCCTCACCGTAAACATCAACCAGCACGCCGTGAATGGTTATCCTGGGTGCCAGTTCCACCTTCAGCCATCTGATTACTTCCGCCATGAACGAGGATGTTGTTTTTGAGGTTCTTAATATCGGAACCTCCTTTTCTGTGGCCACCTTGACCAGCCTTTCGCTCACCTCGAGATTCCGGCAGAAGACTATGCACGGTACCTTGTAATCCATGAGCCTGGCCATTATTTCAATACGCTCATTCTCGTCAAACTGCTGCATATAGGCATTCTCAACATAACCTATTATCTGCACCCGTTCTGAATCAAAATAATCATAGAATCCGGCCAACTGCAGGGCAGGCCTGTTCACATCGGGCTGTGATATTTTGATCCTCTTAATATCTATATCCGGTGTGCAATTCTCCAGGTTAAGTTTTTCAATCAAACGGACCAGTTCGACAGTATACACCGTTTCATCCCCTCTTTCTTAATGTATGTCCTTTCCACCTGCACACATTCTATCATATTATACCGATTAAAGTAAATGCTCTTATTGGGCATTGGTCTTATGGAAGAAATTATATACCTCCTCGGCGCTTGCCCTGTTCATGGACGGAACCTTTAGAAGATCTTCAATATCGGCCTCCTTTATCGCGTCCAGGGACTGAAAATGCTTCATAAGCGCCCTTCTTCTTGAGGGGCCGATTCCCTTGATATCATCCAATATGGAGTGCACCTGCTTCTTTTTGCGCAAGCTTCTGTGATACTCTATGGCAAACCGGTGGGTCTCGTCCTGTATTCTTGTTATCAGCTTGAAAAGCTCGCCGCTCTTGTCAATTGGCAGTTCCCGGTTGTTGTAATACAAACCCCTCGTCCGGTGATTGTCATCCTTGACCATGCCGCAGACCGCAATATCAAGCTGCAGTTCTTCCAGTACCTGCAGGGCAACATTAACCTGCCCCTTTCCGCCGTCCATTAATATGAGGTCCGGGTATTTTGTGAAGCTTCCCATGCTTTCGTCCATGTTCTTTTCTCTTAATTCCTCAAGCTCCCGCATTCCATGGGTAAACCTTCTTATAAGCATCTCATACATGGCGGCATAATCGTCGGGACCGATGCCGGAGCGGATTTTAAACTTCCTGTAATCGGATTTCTTGGGCTTCCCCTGCTCGAACACGACCATGGATCCAACGGTTTCAAATCCAGCCGTATTGGATACATCGTAGGATTCTATTCTCGATATATACGGAAGATCCAGGTAATTTGCCAGTTCCTTGAGTGCTCCCGTGGTTCTTGCTTCCTCCCTCTTTAGCTTTTCCGCGTCCTTGTTGAGAATCAGAAGCGCATTTGTCTTGGCAAGCTCCACGAGCTTCTCCTTGCTTCCCTTTTTGGGCACATGGATATGAACCTTCTGACCCCTTCTGCTGCTCAACCAGCTGCCAATCAGCTCCTGGTCCTCGGGTTCGGTCTCAAGGTATATTTCCTTGGGTATATACGGTGTTCCCGCATAAAACTGCTTTATGAAGCTTGTAATGATACGGCTGTCGGTCTCTCCCTCCACACCGGTAAGGTAAAAATGGTCTCTTCCGATAAGCTTCCCTTCCCTGATAAAGAATGTCTGCACAACAGCCTCGTCATTCTTTCTCGCAAACGCAATGATATCCCTGTCGGCCTGGTCGGTATAGGTGATTTTCTGTTTGTTCATGACCTGTCTTACACTGTTAAGCAGATCCCTGAAAGCCGCCGCCTTCTCATATTCCATTTTGCTTGCGGCATCGTTCATCTTCTCTTCAAGCATTTTTTCAACGGGAGCGTAATTGCCGTTAAGAAACTCTATAACAGAGTCTATATTCTTTCTATATTCTTCCTTAGAAATAAACCCCTGGCAAGGAGCGTCGCATTGTCCCATGTAATAATAAAGGCACGGCCTTTCCTTTCCGATATCCCTCGGAAGAATCCTGGCGCATGTCCGTATCCTGTAAATTTTCCTGAGAAGGTCGATTATTTCCCTGACGGCCGCGGCGCCGGTATAAGGGCCGAAATACCTTGCCTTATCCCTCTTAACCTCCCTGGTCAGAAACACCCTGGGAAACACTTCGTTAACCGTGACGCAGATGTAAGGATACGTCTTGTCGTCCTTAAGCATCGTGTTATACTTGGGCCTGTATTCCTTTATCAGGTTGTTTTCAAGCACCAGGGCTTCCACTTCGGTATCCGTCACTATATATTCGAAGTGGTCTATGTGCTCCACCATCTGCCTGATCTTCGGGGAGAGATTGCGGCTGTTCTGAAAATACTGCCTGACCCTGTTCTTCAGGACGACCGCTTTTCCCACATAAATTACGGTTCCTGTCTCGTCCTTCATTATATATACTCCCGGCTTGTCCGGCAGAAGCTTAAGTTCTTCTTCTATGTTGAACATGAAATCACTCCTGGATGCAGTACGTCTTCAAAAGTTTTCAAACAATTATAATGATATATATATAATATCATATTCCGCTAAAGCAGGCATTAATATTTATAACAAGAGCGGGATTCATTAATCCCGCTCTTGTTATAAATATAATAACTTTATTTTTTTATTTATTTAAAACTCCAGGCATATGCGCTTATACCCTCGTTAATAAACAGGAAGTATATGTCGTGCTCACCTTCAATCGCTTCAGGAAGCGTTATGGTCACATCCTTCCACTCCGTATCCGTAATGTTTACTTCAGCCACCGGTCCGTTCCGCAAATCATCCAGCCGTATTTCCATCCTGCCGGTTCCCATGACCCTGGCGGTAAACTCCTTTGCCCCGTCCTTAAAATCTGCACCTCGGACCATTACCCAGCTTCCCTCCTTGTCCGAAATAACGAACATGTTTCCCTTCTCGTCCATGGCTTCAAATGATACCCCGGCGGATAAAGCATGGGTTGAGTACAATGACGTATCAAACGGATCAAAGCTTTCAATCTGTTTTACCCCCTTAATGGCCGGCCACAATATCCTGTTTATTGTAACGGTCTCCTCATCGACCTCAATAGGGTCGACATATAGGCTTCGGAAACCTCCGTTTACCGCATATCTTTTCTGCAGCTCAAGGGTGTGATAGAACAGATAATACTGACCCTTATACTTGTGCAGATGGGTATGGTTGTTGCTGTGGTTTAACCCGTAGTCTCCCGGATTCTTTAAATAGTATCCGCGGTATGTCCAGCTGTCCGGATCCAACGGATTGGTGGTGGTCATATAAGACATGCTCGCGGCCGGAGGAGCCGAGGTCCCATCTATCTTCCATACATCGCGGCTTGCCCAGCTGTTGCAGTATGTATATACAAATGTGCCATTGATGTAATTCAACTCGTTTGCCTCAAAATGGTATGGCGCCGGAATCTCAACTATATCGCTGGCCAGGGAAATCATATCCTTTCCCAGCTTGACTATCCTCGCCCCTCCGGGCATATAGTTTTTTTCCGGGTCATCCGATGAAGCACTGCCGCCGAAAGCCAGCCATGCATCCCCATTGTCATCTATCACCACTCCCGGATCAAAGGCTGCTGCCACACCGGACCCCAGTCCGGGGGTATTGCCGTCAATCAGGGATCTTCCAAGGGGATCCTCCCACGGCCCCGTGGGGGAAGTAGAGGTCAATACGCCCGTTCCCCAACCGCTGTTAGAAAAATACAGATAAAAGTGAGTCTTGCCATCATCCTCTACGCGGGAAACGATTGAAGGAGCCCAGGACGCAATAATCCATGGCGCTATTTTTTCCGTATCAATAATCCCATGATAAGTCCAGTTGACCATGTCATCGGTGGAAATTATCACTATGGATTTTATTTTCTCGTATGTGTTCTTCCCCTCCACGTCATGCAGGTACTGCTGGGTGTCATTGGTGCCGTATACGTACAGCCGGCCCTCATACTCCACAGCAGTAGGGTCTGCCATATACATATGGGCTATAAGGGGATTTGACTTGTCATTATCTTTTCCCAACTGTATAAGAAAATCGCTGAACACTTCCCTCTCCTCTTCCTTGTCTTCTTCCTGTTTTGCCGTCTCCTCCGAAATAATGGATCCGGTCTCTTCATTTCTGGTATCCGTCCGGCTTTCCTTTTGTGAAGAGCGGCAGCCAGAAAATGCTGCCGCAAAAATAATCATGCATGCCATAATTAATATTAGCTTAATACGCCCAGCCATAATCTACCCCTCCATATAATCAAATGTAACCTGTATAGTCTGTATCTTTGTTCCTGTATATTTCTCAAGGGGTACCGGTGTCGCATCTGATAAATCTCCGTCCAGTGTCCTGGCCTCGGGAGGCAGGCTGCCTACCCATTCGTTATAAAGGTTTACCCTGGTTGTATTGCCGTCGTCACTGGTTGTATACGGCTTTCCGGATAGTTCAGCCGGTTCGCCGTTTATAAGGATTTCCTTTATCTCTATTATATATCCGGGCCATAATTTCTCGGCATTGACTATACCAACCGCAGAAAACTTGAGACCGTTGGCGTATCCCTGGTCTGTGCCCGTAATATCCAGTGCAACCGTGTAGGTGCCGGGTCCTTCAATCTTTACATCCGTGGCAACCAGCCCATCCGGCTTCGAACCGGGTTCATATACGTCACCGACACTGTATTGTATCGCCCAGTCACCGCTGGTCAGCATAATCCATGCGTATGCCTCGTCATCACCATATGTAAACTGGGGCCTG
>ENA-OWOZ01003137-OWOZ01003137.1-bioreactor-metagenome-genome-assembly--contig:-NODE-3137-length-11299-cov-3.411068_pt1 | contig 11299 bp, 6 predicted proteins | sample MGYA00238140_ERZ651804 | MGnify/ENA primary metagenome ERZ651804 (study PRJEB26910, sample SAMN07631232) | bioreactor metagenome | isolation source: Switchgrass digestor | place: USA: Dartmouth... | reverse complement strand
GGATGTGATTAAGCTTTTCCCAGGGGACAAACGCTGATGCAGATGCCGCAGACATCACCGCGGCCTATGTGCTTAAATTTCTCTTTCATGTAATCGGAGCAGGCCTTTGCATCAACTATATCTTCCCGCCTTACCCCGGGATGCCATTCATTCCCCGTTAAAGCCATGGCCGGGCACGCTGATACGCACCTGTTGCATGAACGGCACACCCTTCTTACCTTTTCCGCAAGGGTTTCTTCCGGGGCGGATTCCGCTCCGGACCAATCCGTGGGGTACCCGCAGGGAAGTTCCAGGTCTGTAAGGACCGTTCCCAGCCGGACCCTGGGCCCGTATTCCCCGTGGATGAAAAGCCCGTTTTTGCCGATCCAGCCAAGGCCTGAGGCAACGGCTCCTGTCTTGTGTGGGAAAAGCCCGCTGTAAGATTGAGGCGCATCAGGAATTGACTGCGATGCGGGGATTGAGTATGCCCTATGTCCCTTGTCCTGTAAATAGAGCATAACCCTTAGGCCGATATTATCAATCAGGGCATTTACCGAGCGGTAGTGGCTGTAATAGGTGTACGTGGGCTTATCCTCTATTTCGTCAATAATCGCGTTTGACAGCCTGACTCCGAAACTAATGGCATAGGGGTATCTCTTCAGTGCTTCGGGCAGCAGCTCATAGACATTGGAAAAGCCCACAAAGGAGGCCCCCAGGTTTATAATCAGTGTCCGCAATTCATCGCATAAATTTGCATCCGGCCCGTTTTTTATTGTATCCGCACCGGTTTTTATTTTATCCTGCCCGTTATTTAATTTTCCGTTATTTAATTTTGTATCCTGCCGTTTCTGTAACATTTGATGTTACACTCCTTTTTCCCTTTTTGCCGTAATTTTGCTTTTCCGGCCATTATTCGCCATTCAGCGCCCGGATTTATGCCGCGAATTTAGGCCTATAAGAACAATAGCATATAATTAATGAAAATTAAAGCTTTTTAGGAAGAACATCGGCTTCAAATTTCGGATGACATATTCTTTATATAATAGTATACTATATACAAGATGGATAATATTACAAGGGGGAAATCCGATGAAGAACGGGATATTAATGCTCAGCGCCAAAGAGGCAGCTAAAAATATGACCAATGTGCCATATGACTATAGTGTTATTCACTGGTGGAACTGGTATGGGCCTATGCCGGAAGAGAAAATAGTCAAGGAACTTGATGAAATTAAGGCCCAGGGAATATCGACCGTTTTGATAGGTGCGGCATACAACGTTCAACCCCGTTATCTTTCACCCGAATGGTTTGATCGCATCAGGTTTGCAGTAGAAGAGGCTGCAAAGAGGGACATGGGTGTATGGATTGCGGATGAAGGCACTTATCCCAGTGGTTTTGCAGGAGGCAAAATTAACGAACTTTATCCGGAGCTTCGCATGAAAGCCCTTCTCGCCACGAAAAATATCGAACTGGAAGAGGGACAGGAACTTTCGTTAGACCTTACGGAAAACACTGTGAGTGCTATGGCTATAGAGCTTGAAACAAAGCAGGGTATCGCTTTCGATATTTCAAAGGGACATATATCATGGGTTGCGCCTAAAGGAAAATGGCAGGTACTTGTTATTGAACATCAATTTTGCACGTCTCCGACACGCTATGTACATCATCCGAAAGGACTTAAGGATACAACATACTCCCTTTGCGATTACCTGGATCCAAACGGAGTAAACGCTTTTATAAAGGAAGTCCATGAGAAGTACAAGGAAACCATCGGTGAGTACTTTGGAAATACTATGATAGGATTTTTCGGGGACGAGCCCGATTATTCAATACGCGGCATACCCTGGACTCCGAAGATTTTTGATGAGTTCAGGAAACGTAAGGGATATGACGTGGTTCCCTATGTTGCATGGTTTTTTGTTCCCGAACCGCCGGAAGATGCATTGAAGGCCAAGGCCGATTACTGGGATGTATGGTCCGACATGTTCAGGGATAATTTCTTCAAGCCCCAGGCTGAATGGTGTAAGGAACACGGCCTGTTATATGTTGCGCATCTTAACCACGAGGATGAAATCTTATGGCTCATAAAGGCCGAAGGGGACTTTTTCAGATGCATGAAGTATATAGATGTTCCCGCAATTGATGCAATATGGAGACAGATCTGGATGGACAAGGTTGCGGACTTTCCTAAATACGCATCTTCTGCTGCCCACCTTTTCGGAAGGTCCAGGGTATTTACGGAGAGTTTTGCAATTTATGGCGTCGGAATGTCAATGGCCCAAATTAAATGGGTTATTGACCACCAGTTAGTGAGGGGTGTAAACCTTGTACTTACATCCAATTTCCTCCAGGAAGGACATCCTCAGCTTGATCAGTTCCCATTGCTGACCAATTATACCAGAAGGGCTTCATACCTTCTTTCCCTGGGGAAACCGGCAGCACGAATTGCCCTGTATTTCCCAACCCCAAGCCTGTGGCTTGGAGCCGTTGATTCGGTAAAGAGCATGCTTTCAACTGCGCAAAAGCTTCTGGAAAACCAGCTTGATTTTGATTTCATAGATGATTCATCCATATTATCATGCATTGATGAAGGCGGAAAGCTGGAAAACTTAAGCGGACAGAAATATGACCTGGTGATTGTTCCTTCAATCAGGATCATGAACAAGGCTGTCTTTGAGAAGCTCATGGCTTTCTCCAGGGCAGGAGGAAAGCTGGTATTTGCAGGAAAGGATTCCTTTATGCTTTATGATAAGGATATTATGAATTCTGTTCCTATGGATGAGGCATGGCTGAACGGGTACAGAGCTGATAATCCTGAAGAGCTTGCAAGCCTGGTAAGGCAATTGCACGACCCTGACGTTTTGCTTGAAACGTCACATCCGGCTGTAAAATACATCCATAGGGAGCTGGAGGATTGCGATCTGTATTTCTTCTTTAACGAGGGTACTGAAAAGGTAACAACCCCTGCGGTAATATCAGGGTGCGGGAAAGCCCAGGTATGGAACCCTGAAGACTGCAGCATAACCGACCTGATATGTTCATCTCCCGGGGACGGAAAGCTTGAAATCCTGCTAACCCTGGAGCCCATGCAAACAAAATTCATTGTTGCAGGCAGGGACCTTCCTGAGCCGTCAAACGTAGAAAAACGGCTGAATTTCAGCAAAGTAATAGGGGAGCTGGACGGAGAATGGAATATTACCATTGAAGGCAAACAAATGTCAAGGGACCTCAAATTATGGAGCGAGCTCGGATATGCCGGCTATTCGGGGACAGCCGTATATGAAAAAGAATTCACTATACCCGGAGAATACATTAATAACAGGGACAAGTACCAGGTATACCTTGACTGCCCGAAGACGCTTTATTCGGCGAGGGTATGGCTTAACGGCACGGACCTGGGTGTACGGGGATGGACTCCCTTTAGCTGGGACATTACAGATGTACTTGTTGAAGGGACAAACAAGCTGAGAATTGAAGTTAGAAACACTCCGGCCGCCGAATTCGCTGGAACCCCGGAACGACTTGAAAAACTGAAGGAGCAGGCAAAGACAAACCATTACCTGAATACGTCCCTTAAGTTCGACGTTGAAATGATTCCTTCCGGTTTGTTGCAACCTGTAAGAATTATTGCTTTTGATGTAGTATAATAGAAGCAGGCGCAGTAAGCAACAATTATTTGATTGATGCTATTAAAAAGTGTTATAATTAATTGTTATGATTAATTTAATGGAAAGCTATAATAAAATAAATGCTGCTAAAATAAACAATTACAGCCAGTAATTAATACAGCCAATGATTAATAAAATTATAGCCAATATAAATAACTGGAAATATCAAATTAATAATCAATTAATTATAAAATAATAACTAATTATAAAAGAGGGGGCACTATTTATGAGACATTATGGTAACAGGGTAGAAGACGTAAATATAGCATACATAGGTGGCGGCTCGAGAGGTTGGGCTCGCGGGCTTATGAGCGATTTGGCAATGGAGGAGAAACTAAGCGGTACTGTAAGGCTTTATGATATTGACTATCAAGCTGCGCAAGACAACGAACTTATCGGAAACAGGCTGTCAAGCAGGGAGGACGTAAAAGGCAAATGGAAATATGTAGCAACCGAAACAATAGCTGAGGCCTTAACAGGCGCAGATTTTGTGATTGTTTCCATTTTGCCCGGAACCTTTGACGAAATGGAATCCGATGTACATGCTCCTGAAAAATATGGCATTTATCAATCGGTTGGAGATACAGTAGGACCCGGCGGGCTGGTAAGGGCTTTAAGGACCATCCCCATGTACGTGGAGATAGCGGAGAATATCAAGAAATATTGCCCCGAAGCATGGGTAATCAACTATACTAACCCGATGACATTATGCGTCCGCGCGTTATATGAAACCTTCCCGCAAATCAAGGCTTTTGGCTGCTGCCACGAAGTATTCGGGACACAGCACCTTTTAGGTACGGCTGTGAAGGAACTTTTAGGAGCTGAAAATGTAACAAGGGACGAAATCAAAATAAATGTACTTGGTATAAACCATTTCACCTGGATAGACAAGGCCAGCTACAAAGGAAATGATCTCTTCCCCGTATATAAAGAGTTTGTGGATAAATACTATGATGAGGGATATGAGTTTGTGAAGAAGGACAACTGGAAGGTTAATCCTTTTGACAGCGCCCAGAGGGTAAAATTTGACCTGTTCAGGAGATATGGAGTAATTGCAGCTGCAGGAGACAGGCATCTGGCTGAATTCTGCCCTGGTTACTGGTATCTCAAGGATCCTGATACAGTGGCATACTGGAAATTCGGTCTCACACCTGTAAGCTGGAGGAAGGAAGATTTGAAGAGAAGGCTTGAAATGACCGCCAAACTTGTTAACCAGGAAGAAGAATTCCAGATTAAGCAGACAGGCGAAGAGGGTGTAAGGCAGATGAAGGCGCTGCTTGGCCTGGAGGACCTGGTTACTAATGTGAACTTCCCCAACATGGGACAGGTTAAAAATGTTCCGCTGGGGGCAGTTGTGGAAACCAATGCCCTGTTCAGGAAGAACAGCGTAACACCGGTTATGGCGGGAGAATTGCCGCAGCCTGTAAGCGGACTTGTTCTCAGGCATGTAATGAACCAGGAGACAATTTTAAAGGCAGCCATTAAGAAGGATAAAGACCTGGCTTTTGCTGCGTTTGTTAACGATCCCCTTGTAACAATTTCCCTTAACGATGCGAAGAAACTCTTTGATGAAATGCTGCGGAATACAAAAGAGTATTTACCCGGCTGGAATATATAATCGCCAATAGCCGTAATAACAATACATGATAAGAAGGAACTGAAAGGATAACCGGTAATGGCAAGAATAATCGCCGGTAGAAGGCAAGGTTAATCGAAAAAAACGGTAAGAAAAACTGAAAGGAAAGAAGGGAGAGAGTGTGAATGCAGAGGGATGCTGATTTTAGAAAGGGTTTTTTCACTCTTCCGGGTGAGGCAGGCTATGAGGAGTTAACCCTCCAGCTTGCGGAAAAATGGGGTGCTGATGCCATTAGGGACAGCGATGGGACAAAACTGTCTGAAAAGATTGTTTCCAGCGGCTATGATATTTACTCCACGATTTGCCTTGTCAGAATGGATAACGAATGGGCCAAGGCAAACAGGGATAAGCTGCAGCAGACTTTTCTCATGAGCTTTCCGGTAATTGCAAAGGACAGTACGGTTCAGATTGACCCGCTAAAGGGTTATTTCAGGGAGCAGTTTACAATTAACGCGAATGAGGATTCCGTAAGCCTGTGGCAGGTTTTTGACAGGACGACGGGTGAGGAGGTTCCAAGGTCCCAGTGGACATTTGACGCCGGGTCAGGGATAGTGACGGTAAATAACGTGACAAAGTGGCATAAGTATACCGTAAACTTCCTGGCCTACAGGATATGGGATGAAATCTCCATGTATAACCATATCACGAATGATTGGGGAGACAAGGAGCACCTGATGGTGATTGATCCCATATATCCTGAAGCACAGGAACATATTCTTTCCATGCTTGAGAAATGGCTTATAGAACATCCCAAAACAAAAATAGTCCGTTTTACATCCATGTTTTATAACTTCTGCTGGTTCTGGGGAGATGATCCCAACTTAAGGCATATCTTCACGGACTGGGCTTCCTATGATTTTGCAGTAAGCCCCTATGCTTTGAAAGAGTTTGAAAAAGTAAAAGGATATTCTCTGACGTCGGAGGATTTCGTAAATAAAGGGCTGCATAACGCAACCCATAATGTGCCGTCCAAGAGGTACCTGGATTGGATTGATTTTGTGAACCAGTTTGTTGTTTCCTTCGGAAGGAAATGCATAGATTTGGTTCACAAATACGGCAAGAAGGCCTATGTATTCTATGACGACCACTGGATCGGGGTTGAGCCATACAGCGAAAGGTTCAAGGACTTTAACTTTGACGGCCTGATTAAGTGCGTTTTCAATGCTTTTGAAGCAAGGCTTTGCGCCGGGGTAAAGGATGTGGCGATTCATGAGCTGAGGCTGCACCCATATCTGTTCCCCACCGGTCTGGGCGGAGAGCCTACATTTAAGGAGGGTGGAAATCCCAAGAGGGATGCCCAGAATTTCTGGATAAAAACCAGACGTGCACTGCTGCGCCAGCCTGTGGACAGGATTGGCCTGGGCGGGTATTTGCACCTGGTACAGGACTTCCCTGATTTTGTAGACTATATCGAGGAACTGGCAATTGAGTTCCGTAAGCTGAAATCCCTGCATGAGAACGGCAAACCATATACTGCTCCCTTCAAAGTGGCAATCCTGACCGCATGGGGCAAGCTCCGCTCCTGGAGCTGCAGCGGGCATATGCATGAGCATCCGGAACTGGAGCTTATCAGGGTTATTGAATGCCTGGCGGGACTGCCGATAGACGTTGAATTTATAAATTTTGAGGATATAGTAAATGACAGGATACCGGAAGGCGTAAAAGTAATCATAAATGCGGGAAGACTTGACAGCGCCTGGAGCGGCGGAGATAACTGGAAGAACCCGAAGGTTATAGAGAAGCTTACCGATTGGGTTGCCAACGGCGGAGGATTTATCGGCGTAGGCGAACCTTCGGCAGCAAAACACAGCAGCCAGTATTTCCAGATGTCACATGTCCTTGGAGTTGACAGGGAAATAGGTTTGTCAATCTGCAAGGCAAAATATTCCTATAAGGTTTGCTGTCAGGGAAGCGAGAAGCATTTTATCATGAAGGATTTTGAAGGCGTACCTGATTTTGATAAGGACATTGATAATGTATTTGTGCTGGACGGAAATACAAAAGTCCTGGCAGACAGAGACGGTTCCCCTGTTATATCGGTTCGGGATTTTGAAAAGGGAAGGGCAGTATATCTGTCCGGCTACAAGGTTACTCCTCAAAACATAAGGCTGCTCCACAGGGCAATATACTGGGCGGCAGGCTGTGAAGACAGCTACGGAATATGGACGTGCGACAACTACAATACAGAGTGCGCTTATTTCCCGGAGAGTAACAAGCTTGTGGTTGTAAACAACACCGAATATGAACAGCATACCGCCATATCAGGACCGGACGGAAAGAGAGCGGAAGTGAAATTACCGCCTTATGGAATGGAGATAACGGATATTTAATTAATGGATATTTAATTAAGCTTTAATTAAGGTTATATGTAAAGGAGGTAATTGGTAAAATGAGCACCTACTTGCAAAACGGAAAGGGAGAAAACAATTCCTTTGACGGAAATGCCCTTACCGGATTTTCCTATAACCAGGTCAAACTGCTTCACGGGATATTGATGCAGAAGGCCCGCATGAACAGGGATTACATCATGAGACTGAAAAACCATAACCTGCTTCAGAACTATTATCTTGAGGCGGGTTTATGGAGCAGTTCTTCCAAACCTGAAGGCATACACTGGGGATGGGAATCTCCCACATGCCAGCTCAGGGGCCACTTCCTGGGCCACTGGCTTTCAGCAGCTGCGAGAATCTATGCCTCAACCGGTGATATGGAGGTAAAGGCCAAAGCGGATTATATCGTAAGCGAACTGGCCAGGTGCCAGAAGGAGAACGGCGGTGAGTGGGCCGGTTCAATTCCTGAAAAGTATTTCCACTGGATCGCAAGGGGAAAACAGGTATGGGCTCCCCATTACACGGTACACAAAACCTTCATGGGGCTCATTGAAATGTACAGCCTGGCAGGGAATGAACAGGCCCTTGAAATAGCGGTAAACTGGGCAAAGTGGTTTTACCGCTGGACAGGACAGTTTACCCGTGAACAGATGGACAACATCCTGGATTATGAAACAGGCGGAATGCTGGAGGTATGGGCGGATCTGTACAGCATAACCCATGACAGGGAGCACCTTGAACTGATATACCGGTATGACCGGCCAAGGCTGTTTAATGCGCTCCTTGAGGGTATTGACGCACTGACCAACATGCATGCCAATACAACAATCCCTGAAGTCCTCGGTGCAGCGAGAGCATATGAGGTAACAGGGGAGAAAAGGTGGAGAGATGTAGTGGAGGCATACTGGGACCTTGCGGTGGAAAAACGGGGCTATTTCTGCACAGGCGGCCAGACGCTCGGCGAGGTATGGACACCGCCCGGACATATGTCTGCAAGGCTCGGCGAGAAAAACCAGGAGCACTGCACGGTCTACAACATGATGAGGCTGGCGGAAGTACTTTTCCGCTGGACCGGCGAGGCCAAGTACGCCGATTACTGGGAGAGGAACCTGTACAACGGAATACTTGCACAGGGTTATTGGACCGGCACGTACAAGAGCGGCGGAAAATCGGAATTCCCGGGCAGGGGCCTTATAACTTACTTCCTTCCGCTCTATGCAGGGGCAATGAAGGGATGGGGAAGCGAAACCGAGGATTTCTGGTGCTGCCACGGAACCCTTGTGCAGGCAAATGCGGCCCATAACATGGGGATATACTACAAGCGGGGGAACGAATTTATAATAGCCCAGTACATACCCTCCGAGGTAGTATATGAATGCCCTGTCGGCGACGAAGGCGGAGACAGGTGTGAAAAGGTGCTGATCAGGCAGAATATTGACAACCTGACGGGAAGCATGCAGGTGGTTAACGAGATCAACCGCACGGTTACATCCAGACCGAACAAGCTGGTTATGAATATAACTGTTGATGCAAGCGGCGCACAGGACGGGGTGCCTTTCACATTGAAGATAAGGCTGCCCTGGTGGCTTAAGGGTAAGGCGGTTGTTACGGTGAACGGCGAAATCCAGGATATAGAATCAAAACCGACTAGCTTCGTAAGCATAAGCCGCACCTGGAAGAAGGACACGGTACGGGTGGAGCTTCCCAAGGGACTGACGGTATGCCCGCTTCCTGACAGGCCTGATATTGTCGCGTTTATGGACGGACCTATTGTACTTGCAGGACTGTGCAGCGAAGACAGAATACTGTACGGAGATATAGATAATCCTGAGAGTATACTGATACCTCAGAACGAGAGAGAGTGGGGCAGCTGGAAGATAGAATACAGGACATATGACCAGGACAGGGGTATCAGGTTTGTACCTCTCAACGAGGTGGGGTATGAGCGGTACACGGTTTATTTCCAAATAAAGAAGAGGTAAAGAAGAGATAAAGCATAAAGAAAAGGTAAATAAAGAACAAAGGCAGGAACAAATGAAAGAACGGATCGGATAATTTTTCATTTAGGAGGGGGTAATTGATGCTATCAATTACCCCCTCCTGTGGCATAATTCCACAATATTGTAAGCAGTAATTTCAAACGGTCATTCCGACAAAAACGTAATTACATACTTAACAATAGTTTATGTTTTGCAGCATAATTGAAATTTTTACTACTTATTTGTATTGACAAACAATACAAGTTTATGGTAGGATATAAAACATATAGGATTACTTGGTTATATGTGGAGGTAGAAAAGTATGAAGCTGTCTACGAAGGGCAGGTACGGCCTGAGATCGATGCTGGACCTTGCACTTAATTCTTACGGTGAACATGTATCTTTGTGTAGCATTGCAGAGAGGCAAAACATATCGGAAAACTATCTGGAACAGGTTTTCTCAACACTCCGGAAAGCAGGCCTTGTCAAAAGTATAAAAGGTGCCCAGGGAGGGTATGTGCTTGCGGATGACCCTTCAAATATAACGATTGGCAGAATACTGAGAGCCCTGGAAGGAAATCTCATGATTGTTGATGAAGATGTGGAAGATACCAATTTGTACAGGAACAATATCAAGATATGCATAAAGGAAAACGTATGGGACAAGGTAAATGAAAGTATTGAAAAGGTTGTTGACTCATTAACCCTTCAGGATTTGGTCAACTCTTACAAAAGGATGACCGGCGAAGAGGCGTTGATGTTTTATATTTAATATTTTTGATACTTTCTTCTTATTATTATTTTTGATAGATAATTTATATTTTTTTTATATATTATATTTTTCATGATATTTTTCTGAGGAGGTCGCAAAATGAGTGAAAGAAAATTGAAATTCGATACATTGCAGGTTCATGCAGGACAGAAACCGGACCCTGCCACAGGTTCAAGGGCTGTTCCTATATATCAGACAACATCATATGTATTCAATAGTGTTGAGCATGCCGCAAACCTGTTTGCCCTGAAGGAATCAGGGAACATCTATACAAGGATAATGAATCCTACCACTGATGTTTTTGAACAGAGAATGGCAGCCCTGGAAGGAGGTATAGGCGCGCTCGGAGTTGCCTCAGGGTCTGCGGCCATAACCTATGCAATACTGAATATTGCCGGAACAGGTGATGAAATCGTATCTGCCAGCACCCTTTACGGAGGTACATATAACCTCTTTTCAATCACTTTGCCCAAACTGGGAATTAAAACTATCTTTGTAGACGCGGATGATCCGGAAAATTTCAGGAAGGCTATTAATTCAAAGACAAAAGCCCTTTATATTGAAACCATAGGTAATCCCGGAATAAACATCCCTGATATAGAAGCAATAGCAAAGATAGCCCATGAGAACGGCTTACCCCTTATTGTTGACAATACGTTCGGAACCCCGTACCTGATAAGGCCCATTGAGTTTGGCGCCGACATTGTTGTCCATTCGGCAACAAAATTCATAGGCGGTCATGGAACATCCATCGGCGGCGTAATAGTGGATTCAGGAAAATTTGACTGGGCCGGAAGCGGGAGATTCCCGGAATTCACGACTCCTGACCCCAGCTATCACGGGATAGTATATACTGAAACATTCGGTCCCGCTGCATTTATTGTTAAAGCCAGAGTGCAGCTGTTAAGGGATACGGGGGCATGCATAAGCCCGT
>ENA-OWOZ01003133-OWOZ01003133.1-bioreactor-metagenome-genome-assembly--contig:-NODE-3133-length-11315-cov-3.930148_pt1 | contig 11315 bp, 10 predicted proteins | sample MGYA00238140_ERZ651804 | MGnify/ENA primary metagenome ERZ651804 (study PRJEB26910, sample SAMN07631232) | bioreactor metagenome | isolation source: Switchgrass digestor | place: USA: Dartmouth... | reverse complement strand
CGGGCCGATAACAAAGCTTGATTACAAATCATCCAAGTATGAGGATGTGGAGTACTATTCAACCTTAAAGCAATCAAAGTATAAACTGGCGGTATTGGTCAACGGTATGAGCGCCAGCGCTTCCGAGATCGTAGCAGGAGCCGTGCAGGACACGGGCGCAGGCAAACTTGTTGGTACCAAGACGTTTGGAAAGGCAAGGTTTCAGGTATTGTTGCCGCTGCTGAAGGAAGAGGCTTATGCAAAATATAACAGAATGTATAATCTGGGTTCCGTCAATGTGTTCGATTTTTACTATTTTGGAATATACCCGACTGAAGACGAAATCGGCGGCTATGTAAAGATGACTCTTGGAGTATATTATACGCCCAACGGCAGAATGATCGATGGAAAGGGTCTTGAACCGGATATCACAGCTGCTGATCCTGACTCTGTAAAAGGAGTATATATTACCGATGTCAAAAAGCTCTCGAAAACGACTGAATATAAACTGAACAGTCAGGGATCCGATGTTTTTAATGCCAAGAAGATACTGAAAATCATGGGTTATGATATAGGCACATTAGATACGATCTTTGACGAAGACTTAGAGTCTGCACTGAAAACATATCAGACCAGGCACAATTTGAAAGCAACAGGAGTGCTTGATATAAAGACACAGATTCAGCTGAATGCTGACCTTCAGGAACTCGTTCTGAAATATGACGGACAGTATGCGGCAGCTGTCAGGTATTTGAACGGCAACTAAGACATAACTTGGAGACATACTTCTGATTTTTAGCATACCTCTGGATTTGCTTGACGTGTTTCATAAGAAACGTCCCGCTGCATGCAGGCAGTAACACTGCTGTGCAGCGGGATTTTTTTCATTTCTGATGGCTGTGTTTTGATATCCGTAAAGAAACATCGTATGTATTGAAATATCTGCTGACCGAATTTCGCTTCCATGTCAAAACGCAGTGCAGCTGCCGCAGTACCGCCGCTTTCGGCATACAGGCATAAGCTTTGCTCTGGAATTATCTTTTTGACCGGTTGAATAAGGACATAGTTCCTTATATTTTTTTAGTTTCATAAAGTTTACGGATTGTATAAATTTTATCCAAAATGACAATACTTAAAAGCGTAAAGGATGTATAACGGATTATTCAGCCTTATTATCACAAGTCAGGATAGAAAATACAGCGGCAATAATGCTGGATAATGAACCGGTCTTATAATAAGGTAAATAACCAGCCAGGGGGGAAACGGCATGATTAAGTTCTTTAATCTCACATCAGGTAAAAGGAATTCTGCAGCTTCAAACCGCGTACGTCGTGTTGTCAGGATTTTTGCAGTGATACTCACGGTTGCTTGTCTGTTTGGTTTTTTCGCCATAGTCGCATATTCAGAGGATATGAACGAAGGATTGTCCAACAATCTTATCAGGCTCCACGTAATAGCCAACAGCGATTCTCCTGAGGATCAGGAACTGAAGAGAGAAGTCAGGGATGCAGTTCTCGCATATGTGCATGACGAGGTCAGGAACGCTCAAACTCTGGATCAAACCAGAGAAATAATAAAGGAAAAAATCCCCGAAATAACAGAGGTAGCACAAAATGTAATTTACAGCCGGGGTTACGGATACAGCGCCAGAACTATGTTTGGCGAATACCCGTTTCCTACAAAATTGTATGGCGATATTACGCTTCCGGCGGGAAACTATCAGGCACTGAAAGTGGTTATCGGAAACGGAGATGGTGCCAATTGGTGGTGTGTTCTCTTTCCCCCGTTATGTTTTGTTGATGTAACTCACGGGACTGTCCCCGATTCGGTAAAAGATAACCTGAAAGAGGTTTTAACGGATGAAGAGTACAAGATTGTGACTTCCTTGGATGATGATAGCGATATTCCTGTCAGAATCAAGTTTAAAATAGTAGAAATATTCCAGGACTCAAAGATAAAACTGGCAGGTGCCATAGAGAAGCTGTTTGGTTCAGGCAGCTGAGCCGTTCATCGGTAAATGGAGGAACTGCATCAGATACATTTCGGGACTATTCAAACCATAACAACAGGATTGTCGAAAGAGCATTCACAGGATTAATTATAAGCAAGCTCAATTTGAATCCTAAGTTGCCTGCTTATCATGAAACCTTCAGACAGGTTTTAAGCTAAGCAGCGTTTTCTTTTATCACCGTTTTCTGGCTGCATCAATTTCAGGGGACAGTCCTTTGGTAAGGGATCTTCTGGCTGGAGATAGTATTTCAAACGGCCTCTTTAGTGGAGGTAAACTGCCAAATGGGCACAGTTCCCATCGATCTTTCAAATGATCTCTTTTATCGGGGACAACTTCTAAAATAGGGACAGTCCTTCAGATGACCTTTCAAACGGTTCTTTTAGCCGGGACAGGCTTCTAAGACAGGGACAGTCCTTCGAACAGACTTTCAAGAGACCCCATTAAGCCGGGCATTTATTCGGTGTGGGGACAGTCCTTCAAATGAACCTTCAAACAGCCTTCTTAGCTGGGACAGTCTTCCAAAAACAGTCAAAATAAACCTGCATAGCTATCCTTGACGCAGATATGCTTCTTATGTATAATGTTATCTAATATTTTCCTAACGGATTCAAACAGCCAATGAACAGGAGGTTGATTTCATGGCATTCTATTACAATGAACCATCTAGAACTTTCAGCGAGTATCTTTTGTTGCCGAATCTGACGACAAAAGAATGTACACCGCAAAACATTAATCTGAGAACGCCGATTGTCAAGTTTCAGAAAGGACAAGAGGCTTCCATGCATATAAACATTCCTTTGGTTTCATCAATAATGCAGGCGGTATCGGACTCCAGAATGGCAATAGAGCTTGCCAGGTGCGGAGGCCTTTCTTTTATTTTTGTATCCCAGCCTATAGACGAACAGGCAGAGATGGTACGCAAAGTGAAAAAGTACAAGGCCGGTTTTGTTGTGAGCGACTCCAACTTAAAGCCGGATGATACTCTGGCTGATGTGCTGGCACTGAAAGAAAGAACCGGACATTCCACAATAGCAATAACGCATAATGGACAACCTACAGGAAAGCTGCTCGGGCTGGTTACCAGCAGGGACTACAGAGTGAGCAGGACTCCGGTGGATACGAAGATCAGGGAGTTCATGACACCATTTGAATCACTGATATATGCTTACGAAGGCATAACGCTTAAGGAAGCCAATGACATGATATGGGATCACAAGCTCAACTGTCTGCCCGTTATAGACAAGAACCAGAACCTTGTTTATCTGGTTTTCAGAAAGGATTACGACAGCCATAAGGAAAACCCGTATGAACTTCTTGACGCAGATAAGAGGCTGATGACAGGAGCCGGCATAAACACCAGGGATTATATGGACAGAGTTCCGGCATTGGTAGATGCAGGAGCCGATATACTCTGTGTCGATTCCTCAGACGGATACACAGAGTTCCAGAGAGATACCATCCAGTGGATAAAGAAGAAATACGGCGGAGAAGTAAAGGTCGGAGGCGGCAATGTCGTTGACAGAGAGGGCTTCCTTTACCTGGTAGAATCCGGTGCCGACTTTGTCAAAGTTGGTATAGGCGGCGGTTCAATCTGTATAACCAGGGAGACCAAAGGTATTGGCCGCGGTCAGGCTACAGCGGTTATAGAGGTTGCCAAGGCAAGAGACGAATACTATGAAGAAACAGGAATATATGTACCCATTTGCTCAGACGGCGGTATAGTACATGATTATCACATGGCGCTGGCACTTGCAATGGGAGCTGATTTCATAATGCTGGGCCGCTACTTCGCAAGATTCGATGAAAGCCCGACGAGAAAGCTTAAGATTGGCAACAACTATGTAAAGGAATACTGGGGTGAAGGATCCAACAGGGCCCGCAACTGGCAGAGGTATGATCTTGGCGGCAAGACAAAAATGGACTTCGAAGAGGGCGTGGACTCATACGTGCCATATGCCGGAAGTTTAAGGGACAACCTGGAAGTAACGCTGAGCAAAATAAAATCAACAATGTGTACCTGCGGTGCTATGAATATTGCTGAACTGCACCAGAAGGCAAGACTTACGCTGGTGTCGTCGACAAGTATTATTGAAGGTGGCGCGCATGACGTTATTTTGAAGGAAAATGATGCATCAGTCTGATGTATGGCTACCGGAAACTGTTGTGCTGTTATGCCAGCAAGTAAATGCATGGTAATACCGTAACAGCTGTGCTGTTATGCCATTGGACCGACCCACGGTTATACCGAAAAATGATGCATTGCTATGCTGCAGATCAGTGCTGAGTTCACCGGAAATATAATACGCTGCCATGCCAGCTGAACCACAGCAGATACAAAATATGTAATGAATTATACATATCTATATTTTCTCTTGTATTGACATTAGTAGATATGTATTCTATAATTATTAAAACTGCGGGGAAATTGGATAAATTTCAATAGCACTGCGCATTTTCAGTGCTATTTATATGTAAGACGCGTAAAAGAATGTGCATCAGAGTACTGGATTATTTTGGGATTTGTCTTGCGCACCGCAGAATAAAAACAAGTTTAAAGCATATATTATCAACACAAATTTTTAGGTAAAGGAGAGGCTCTAAATGGCAGGCAAAGAAGTCATACTGACTTATGAGGGCTTAAAAAAACTGGAAGAAGAGCTGGAGCTGCTGCGTGGACCCAAAAGAATGGAGATAAAGGAAAGAATAAAAACAGCTTTATCATTTGGAGACATTTCAGAGAACTCAGAATACGATGAAGCCAAAAATGAGCAGGCATATATTGAAGGCAGAATCGCGCAGCTCGAAGCAATGCTCAAGAATGCCAGAGTTATAGATGAAGATGATGTAAGTACTGAAAGGGTTACAATAGGTTCAAAGGTTCGGGTACTGGATCTTGACAGCAACGAGGAAGATGTATATACAATTGTCGGGTCCACTGAAGCTAATCCGATACAGATGAAGATATCAAATGAATCACCGGTGGGCAGTGCACTTATGAACAGACAGGTGGGAGATACAGTAGAAGTCATGGTCCCGGACGGAGTTCTCAGATTCAAGATAGTCAAGATTGAAAAATGAGAGGCTTGAAAGCTTGTATGCAAGGATCAATTTAATATATAATATAAAGAATAACAGTTTATTAATGTAAACTGTTATTCTTGCTTTGAAGCAAAGCAAGGTAATGAAGCTGTGATACGTGAAGATAACGAATCGGGAAGCCGCAGAGGCTGAGAAGCAGTGAATTCGCTGAGATATCGAAGCGGGAGACTGCAGAGGCACAGAAGCGGCGAATACGCAGAGATAACGCAGAGCACCACTAGGCCGCAAAGGCAGAGAAGCAGTAATTATGCTCAGGTAAAGATACAGCATTACATATTCTGCTATAATATATACAGTCGAATACCGTGTTAAAAACCGAAGAACCGGAATTCAGGAAAAACAATGTCGGGAGGTTGCAAATGGCGAATAACACAGATAACAGGAACGAAAACACTCAGGTCATCGATGGTCAGATCAGCAATCAGGATTTAATGCAGGATGATGAACTGAACGAAGTACGCAAGGTCAGAAGACAGAAGCTCCAGGAATTGCAGCAGAGCGGAAAGGATCCTTTCAGGATCGTTAAATATAATGTCACACACCACACCAAAGAAATAATCGATAATTTTGACACAATGGAAGGCCAGCATGTTTCAGCTGCAGGCAGGCTCATGTCCAAGAGAGGTATGGGCAAGGCAAGTTTCTGCGACATACAGGACCGTGAAGGCAGAATCCAGATATATGTAAAGATCGATGAAATCGGCGAAGAAGCATATGAAGAATTCAAAAAGTTCGACATCGGAGATATGGTAGGTGTCGAGGGTACAGTTTTCAGAACTCATAAAGGCGAGATCTCCATAAAGACGGAGAAAATCGTATTGCTTGCCAAATCTCTGCAGCCTCTGCCGGACAAGTGGCACGGGCTCAAAGATGTAGATCTGCGCTACAGGCAGAGATATGTCGATCTGATTATGAATCCTGATGTTAGGAAAACGTTCATCACCCGCAGCAGGATAATCAAAGAGATAAGAAGATTCCTCGATGACAGAGGATTCCTGGAGGTAGAAACTCCGATACTCAATACGATACAAGGCGGAGCTACTGCAAGGCCATTTGTAACTCACCATAATACGCTGGATCTGGATATGTACCTCAGGATAGCACCGGAGCTGTACCTGAAGCGCCTGATCGTTGGCGGCCTGGAAAAAGTATACGAAATGGGCAGAATGTTCAGAAACGAAGGTATGTCTATAAAGCATAACCCTGAGTTCACGATGATGGAGGTCTACGAAGCCTATACCGACTACAAGGGCATGATGGAGCTTACGGAAAACCTTATATCAACTGTTGCCCAAGAAGTACTGGGTACGACAAAGGTGGTTTATCAGGGACAGGAGATCGATCTTGCAACACCATGGAAAAGAATGACGATGAGAGAAGCTGTGCTGCAGTATGCAGGTATTGATTTTGATCTGATCAATACCGACGAAGAAGCCAGGGAAGCGGCACGTTCATTAAAGATAAACGACGTGGATAAACTGACCAAGGGAGAGATCATGAATCTCATTTTTGAGGAAAAGGCAGAGGAACATCTTATTCAGCCTACATTTATCATGGATTATCCCGTTGAGGTTTCACCGCTGACTAAGAGAAAGCCTGATAAGCCTGAGCTTACTGAAAGGTTTGAGCTCTTCATCACCGGACGAGAAATGGCGAATGCCTATTCCGAGCTCAATGATCCGCTGGATCAGAAGGAAAGGTTCCTGCAGCAGGTCAGAAAGAGAGAGGCCGGAGATGATGAGGCCAGCATGATGGATGACGATTATATAAATGCCCTCGAATATGGCATGCCGCCCACAGGCGGACTTGGGATTGGGGTCGACAGGCTGATAATGCTTTTGACCGACTCCTACTCGATAAGGGATATTTTGCTATTCCCGACAATGAAGCCCAGGGATTAGTGGATTGTTATCAGTAATGTTCGGGTGTTACCACAAGGCATTTCTTTAGTATGATGGCGGGTGCTCATATTATACTATTGTTTGAAATAGAGGGGGCCGTGGTCATATGGACAAAAAGGAAGCCAGAAAGATTCTCGGAGTAACAAAGGAAGCAAGCCGAGCTGAAATAGAAAGGAAGTATTCTATCCTGCTGAAGAAATACAGGCAGGGAATGCTGCAAAGCAAAGACAGCGAATCAGAACAGCCGGATGAATCAGAAGACAGCATGGCTGATGCCGCCGGTATACAGGGCAGTAATGCGGAAGTTAAGCCGGCGGACAGCCCCGTAATTACGGTACAAAAGAGCGATAAAGATTCTTCAGATTCAGCCGGCAGGGCTGATTTTGACTTTGAACGCATTACAGAGGCATATAATGTCCTGATGGGCTACGATGTCAAGGTTGAGGAGGAGGCTCCGGGCAAGGCTGCGCCGATATTGAAGAAATTTGGCATCGATGAGAAAAAGGCGAAGAATTTTCTCCACTATTATAAGTACTATATACTTGCCTTTATAGTTGTGCTTGTTGTGGTCATTACTACTGTAGGCAGCTGTGTTAACCGTCCGGATTATGACTTCAACACTGCTTTTATAGGCAGTATCTTCTATTACAATTCAACAGAGCAACTGAAAGAGAGCATCAAACAGAACATACCTATCATAAAAGAGCCTTCTTTCGACGGAGCTTATATAAGCGAAGAAGAAAAAGGTCTTACCGAACAGCAGTATGCAATGGAAATGAAAGCTACTGTCCTCATCGCCGCAGCAGATATTGACGTATTCATTCTCGACAGAGATTGCTATGAGAGATATGCGAAACAGGGCGTATTCATGAGTCTTGACGAGATCGCGCCTAAACTGGGAGTAGATATATCCAAACATAAGGATCTGATTCTTGCTGTGGAAGAAGATGACTACATGTCAGACATAACCGGAAATGAGGCAGATAATGAATATAGCAGCGTAGCCGACGGGCAGGAGCACCTTTACGGTATTAATGTATCGGACAGCACGATATTGAAGGAGTCTGGAATCATCGCCGATGAAATGATAGCGGCAATATTCGTAGGCTGCCAGCAGCAGGAGAAGGCAGAAGCATTTTTAAGCTTCCTTTTAAAATGATTTTACGGGGGGTAATTGTATGTCCAGTGAACTGACGGTAAGGACTGAAAAACTGGAAAAAGGCGCTGCGGTGTTTGTCAGCGGAGAGATCGACATATATACGTCACAGCAGTTCAAGGAGAAGCTGTATAATATCGTTGACAACAGCAGCGATGACCTGACTATTGACTGCAGCGGACTTAATTATATGGACAGTATGGGTCTGGGCATCTTTGTGGGTGCGCTGAAAAAAATGAAGACGGCTGACAGGAATATTCATATCATAAATATGAAAGACAACATAAAAAAATTATTTGTTATAACCGGCCTTGATAAGCTATTCATAATACACTGATGTATAAAGGAGCGTTATAAAAATGGAGATGTATGACAAAATCGTACTGCAACTGCCTTATAAAGCCGAATATGTTAGTGTTGCAAGGCTTACGACATCAGGGGTAGCTTACAGAATGGGCTTTGATATCGATACGGTAGAAGACATAAAAGTTGCTGTATCAGAAGTATGCAACAGATTAATAAATGTAAGCGGAAATTGTCCCGGGGCATATGAGATCAGGTATGAAATAGGCGAAAGCAGCATGGTTATTACGTTCGTTTCTGACATTGACAGTGCAGGATGCATATTCAAGGATGATGAAGAAGGTCTGGGGATGGAGATTATCAATGCATTCATGGATGATGTCGAGTACTGCCCCGAAAATAAGGATTTTATTCTGTCTATGACAAAACGTATTGAGGAGAAATCCTGAAATGGATAAAAACTTCAACAAGCCTGCTGGTCCAGGCAAGTCAGCAGAAGTTGACGAGCTTTTCGAAAAATATGCCAGAACCAGAGACGTAGCAGTAAGAAATGAGATAGTAAGCAGATACACATACCTTGCTGAAATAATATCGAGAAAGTTTCTGAACAGGGGCGTAGAGTACGATGATATCTACCAGGTCGCCTGTATTGCGCTTATTAAAGCTGTTGAAAGGTTCGTCCCCGAAAAAGGATTCAAGTTTGTCAGCTTCGCGACACCGACCATCGTCGGAGAGATAAAGAGGTACTTCCGTGATAAAAGCTCTCCAATCAGGATACCTAGACGCATCTACGAGGTATATCAGAAGGTGAACATTGCCAGGGACGAACTGTCACAGAAACTTAACCGGACACCGAAGGTGGATGAGATAGCAGCCTACCTCAATATAAAAGCAGAAACCGTGCTGGAAATCATAGAATCCTGGAATGCTTACAATATTCAGTCGTTTGACCAGAATGCATTTGATGATGATGATCTGGAGCTCCATGAAACCATAGGCGACAATGATGCTACATTTGAGCGGATCGAAAACAGGGACTTCATTGAAAAAAGCCTTGTAAAATTCAACGAGGCTGAAAAGGAGTTCATAAAGCTGAGATATTTCGGCAAAAAAACGCAGAAGGAGATTGCTGACCGCATGGGCGTATCTCAGATGTATGTTTCCCGTCTGGAAAAAAAGGTGCTGGAACGATTCAGAAATTTACTTTATAAGTGAGGCAGGGGAGTAGCCTGTTTATCTAAACGTTCAGGGGGGTAATATATATACAGATGTGTAATGTTGCCGTTCACTGAACTTAAACGATTCCGGAAATTCGATATAGAACGGCAAATCAATAACGGAGCAATTGATGAGGACGTGACGTATTGAAAAGTCGGTGTATCTACAGTAATTATATACCAAGTATAATCGGCAGGATCGGAACCGTGGTTGATGATCTTATCAGATGTTTGCAGAATGACTGCGGTGAAATGTATGATGAAACCGTCTTTGATCTCAGAGTCATTCTCAATGAGGTTCTGATCAATGCTATTATGCATGGCAACCATGAGGATGCCAGCAAGAATGTAAAGATAGACGCCGGTATCACTGAAAATGGAGATGTATTTCTGATCATTGAGGATGAAGGTGCCGGATACGATTATTCTGAGATCTGCAGCAGGAATGAATCCTTGTCGGAGGCAGACTATATGAATGAGAGCGGCAGAGGCATGATGATCATAAAAGGTCTGTGCGACAGAGTCAAAGTTAATAAGAAGGGCAATAAAATCGTTATTGTAAAGAAAATCGACAAATCAACTTCCCCAATGGACATATCCAGCCTGTAGTGCGCATGGTAAGTGCGTCGGTACGTGGTTTATCGTATGGACATTGTTTGCGGTAAATTCTTTGTCACAACCGAGCAATATTAAATAATATAATGATAAAACAGAGCATAAAAAAGATAATCAGGAATAAATCACGCTCATTGGGGAAAAAGCTAAAATGTATGAGTTGCTGAGGCCTGGATTCGGTGGTATATTAAATAAGCTGTTTCGCGGCGCTGACAACGCCGGGCCGCCTGAAAAAAGAAATTAAAAAAGGTGGTTGACAAAAACAGAACAGCGTGATAAGATATGAAAGTCGCTCCGATGCGGGCGGCGCCCGAAACGAAGCCCTTTGAGGGATTCGGCGAGGGAAAGGATGGACCTTGAAAAGTGAACAGTGAGAGACAATACATGGAGCCATGATCGAGAGATCGTGGCGGTGTAAAGGAACTCGAAAATTCTAGAGTTGTCTCATGATCCGAAAGGATCTGAGGAACTTGCGAACTTAAAGTCAGTAATTAGTAAACAAAGAGCCAAAAGGCTCTCTGATAAAGTTTAACTTTTTTAGAGAGTTTGATCCTGGCTCAGGACGAACGCTGGCGGCGTGCCTAACACATGCAAGTCGAGCGGTCCGATGTTTGGCACTGAGTATTTGAGCATGTACTTAACGATGACAGCGTACATGCACAAACGTCCTTGATTTAATAAGATGATTGGATGGAGGTTTGTGCATCACGCTCTAAAAGAATAACACATGCGATAAATACTGAGTGCTGAACATCGGATAGCGGCGGACGGGTGAGTAACGCGTGGGCAACCTGCCTCACACAGGGGGATAACACAGGGAAACTTGTGCTAATACCGCATAACATATCGGAGTGGCATCACTCTGATATCAAAGGAGCAATCCGGTGTGAGATGGGCCCGCGTCCAATTAGCTAGTTGGTGAGGTAACGGCCCACCAAGGCGACGATTGGTAGCCGAACTGAGAGGTTGATCGGCCACATGGGGACTGAGACACGGCCCAGACTCCTACGGGAGGCAGCAGTGGGGAATATTGC
>ENA-OWOZ01003131-OWOZ01003131.1-bioreactor-metagenome-genome-assembly--contig:-NODE-3131-length-11321-cov-3.280772_pt1 | contig 11321 bp, 7 predicted proteins | sample MGYA00238140_ERZ651804 | MGnify/ENA primary metagenome ERZ651804 (study PRJEB26910, sample SAMN07631232) | bioreactor metagenome | isolation source: Switchgrass digestor | place: USA: Dartmouth... | reverse complement strand
GGCGTTACACCTGATCGACCGATTTTAATCGACCGCTTCCTTCACAATGCCCTGGAATGCGAAGCTGATGCCATCAGTGACGGAACCCATGCGTTTGTACCTGCAGTCATGGAACACATAGAACTGGCAGGAATACATTCCGGGGATTCCGCCTGTGTCATTCCGTCTTTATATATTTCAAAAGAAAATCTTGAAACCATTAAAGAATATACGGTTAAGATTGCCAAAGAAATGAATGTCTGCGGCCTTATGAACATTCAATATGCCATTGAGGACGGCGTGGTATACGTTCTGGAGGCTAATCCGAGAGCATCACGAACGGTTCCGTTGGTATCAAAGGTATGCAATATACAGATGGTAAGGCTTGCCACGCAAATTATGGTTGGCCGGCTTTTTGATTTACCTTCGCCGGTTCCGGACCTGAAAGAAAAAAGATTTACCCATTATGGGGTTAAAGAGGCTGTATTTCCTTTTAACATGTTTCCGGAAGTGGATCCGGTACTGGGGCCTGAAATGCGTTCAACCGGCGAAGTGCTGGGGCTTGCGGAAACCTTCGGAGAGGCCTTTTATAAAGCTCAGGAAGCGACCAATCACAAGCTGCCTTTGTCCGGAACGGTACTAATAAGCGTTAACGACAGGGATAAGGAGGAACTGCCGGAAGTGGCCAGAGGCTTTGCGGAATGTGGTTTTAAAATTCTTGCCACCAAGGGGACCTATAACGTAATCGTTAAACACGGAATTCCGGCAGAAAAGATCCATAAGCTCGGCAAGGGCAGGCCGGATATTTTGGATGCCATCGCCAACGGGCAAATAGATATTATTGTCAATACACCCATTGATAAAAAAGGTGCTGATGACGACAGTTATATAAGAAAGGCAGCCATAAAAAGCAGGATAAGTTACGTAACTACCATGGCTGCTGCCAAGGCAACCATAGCCGGTATTAAGGAAATCAAATTCAATACCGCCAAGGGGATCCGTTCTCTGCAGGAAATTCATAGTGTGATACGGTAGCATAAACAGATGATATTTATAAAGTCATAAATAACTATACTGATAAACTATACTGATCTAGAACCTGTTATATGGATAGAATAACAGGGTTGGGACAGGCATACCTGCCGTGTATATGTATCATTTATCGGGCATTTTGCTCCATTGTGATACATGGCATGGCAGGTTTTTAATTTTTATTGTTTTATCCCGTAAGAAAAGGCGGGTTTTAGCATAATGAGAGGTTTTAAGGAATATATTGAATAGAATCAAGAAGCAACCCAATCATTATGTAAGGCAAGGGAGCGTGATCGTTTGGCTGATTATAAAAGATTCGTATCTTACATGTATGTATATACTAACGGTATAAAAAGAAAAAATGTAGGCTATGCACGGGTGGAAGTAAGAAACGGGGAATGCAGACTAAAGATATATATTCAGATGGAAGGAGTGGATGAGGGCATATTTCCCACTTATCTGATTTACAGGCCGGGCGATGAAATGGATTTAATTTATATAGGAGATTGCGTGGCTGATAATCAGCTTATGGAAGGAAGACTGACAATTAACGAAAATAATGTTTCAGATAAGGGACTTAAATTTTCCGATATGGGCGGAATACTGCTGTTTCTTAATACCGGGGTTTTTTATGCGACCCAGTGGGACGACAAACCGATTATATTGGACGAGGTCTTGCATGCCTTAAAGCAAAAACCCAAAAAACATCCAGCCGGCACAGCATTGGAAAAAGCCGGCAGTTTGACTGAAAAACCGGCGCCTGCGGAGGAAACTGTTTTTGAAGGTAAGAAAAATGAAACTGAAGAAAAAGCAAATATTGACAGGCATACTGCTGCCGAAGAGATAGCTTTTACAGGCAAGCAGGCCGATGCTGAGCATAAAGAATCAGCAGAAAAGGTAGCAAAAGTTGTCGACAGCATTACTGACAGTCAGGAAGAGGCTGAAACCATAGCGGCAAATATTAAACCGGCTGACCAAAAAGAAGCCGTTACAGAAAAACAGCCGGTTGCCGGAGTAAATACCGCGCCGGACAGACAAGTCATTACCGAAGGAACCGTTTTAAAAAGCAAAAAAGAAGATTTGGAAGAGAAATTACCTGCGGAAAAACAGGCAGGTTCCGAAGGGATGGCTGTTTCGAAGCAATCAGAAATGCCTGTTTACATGCTTCCTAGAGGATTTAAAACCAAAGAAATTGCAAAGCCTCCTCGCATGGAAAAGCCGCTAAATCCATGGGAACAGGTGGAAAGATACAAACGGTTTGAAGAAGAAAAAAACAAAGCATCTAGCCAATCCCCGACTGGTAAAGAAATGCCGGCAGCAGACCAAATTCAGAAAGAAAATCAGGCAATTGAAAAAATTTTTAATAGTTTCCCCAGAATTTATCCTTTCGAGGACAACGAAATAAAAAGATGTGTCAAAATAGAACCCAAAGATATAGGCACCCTTCCGGCAAGTACATGGATTTTAAGCAATAACAGTTTTTTGCTTCACGGCTATTATTGCTACCATCACCTGATATTTGCTGAGATAACAGATCGGTACGGGTGCCGCTATATCATTGGAGTCCCCGGAATTTATCATAACAGGGAACGATTTATGGCCAGAATGTTCGGATTTGAGAATTTCAAATCTATCCGAAAAAGAGAGCTAAGGCAGGGAGATTTCGGGTACTGGTATCAGGAAGTAAGATTATGATTTTTCCGTTGCTAATCTATGCCCCGTATGGCGACAAAATCTACATAAGAGTTCAGTATGTCCCTGTACCGATATAAGGTTTCCTTGCGGGGGCATGTAAATCCGGGAGATATAACATCGCCTGAATCGGCATAGGACTGAAGATAATATGCCTTGGCTCCCTTGACCCACCTGCCTATTGCCACCATATCATCTTCGGTATGCAGCTCGCTTACTACGGTGGTTCTGAACTCATAATCCACCTTGCTGGAAATAATTACCGATACACTTTCCTTTATATCATCCATGGACAGAGCTGGATTTCCGGCGGTGTCCCTGTATTTTTCCGGAGAGTTTTTTATGTCCATGGCTATATAGTCAATTAAATTTTGATCAGCCAGCCGCTTTATCATGGCAGGATTTGTACCGTTTGTATCAAGTTTAACCTTTAATCCGATTTCTTTGATATGGCTTATAAAATCAGGCAGTTCGGAATATATGGTCGGTTCGCCCCCGGTTATACATACTCCTTCCAATATATTTTTTCTTTTGCAAAGATAGGCAAGAATCTCCTCTTCAGGGATTACCGGCTGGGTATTGGGCCTTAAGACCAATGAGGCATTGTGGCAAAAGGGGCAGCGCATATTGCAGCCGCCCACAAACACCGTCGCTGCAAGATGTCTGGGGTAATCCAGAAGAGTAGATTTGTAAAAACCATGAAAATTCAAGTGATCACCTCGTTGTTTTGATGTACGGATTCGGGTTGCAAACAGGCTTGTACATAGAGTATAATGTTTAAGCGGATTAAACCCGAAAACCTGATTTTGCTATTTGCTGTATTTATCCATAAATGACGCTTGTTTATATACGCATTATATATCCATTACGATCGTTCTGCATAAGCTTATCGATAATTAATTTGATGTACAGATAAAATGTGTATATTATTAATATACCAGATTATAATGAACCAGTCTATAGAAAAGGGAATATGACATGGCTGACGAAAAAATTAAGACAGACGAAAAATACATGAGAGAAGCTTTAAAACAGGCAAAACGGGCTTATCTTTTGGGAGAAGTCCCGATAGGCTGTGTAATCGTCTATCAGGATAAAATTATAGGAAGAGGGTATAATAAAAGAAACACAAATAAAACCACCCTTGCCCATGCGGAAATTACGGCAATAGACAAAGCCAGCAAAAAGATGGGAGACTGGCGTTTGGAAGACTGCACCATATATATAACCCTGGAACCATGCCAAATGTGTTCCGGAGCAATAGTACAGGCAAGAATAAAACGAGCGGTAATTGGTGCAATGAATCCAAAGGCCGGTTGTGCCGGCTCCATATTAAATATTTTACAGATGAAAGAGTTCAATCATCAGGTAGAAATTACTACCGGTGTTTTAGAGGAAGAATGTACGGCCATTCTGCAAAAGTTTTTTAAGGAATTGCGAGTTCGTAATAAATTGGAAAAGCTTGAGGGGTTGACAAATAAGCCCGAATGATTTTATACTAAGCATACGGCCTAAGTTTTATATGAAAGCCAAAATGTATTAATGTTGTCATAAAGTTTCCGTGCAGCCGGGGAGATAGCGGTGCCCTGTACCTGCAATCCGCTATAGCAGGGGTGATATTCTGCCTAGGGTGACTTATTGTAGGGCTGCCCTCTATAAGTGATGTTGACGTCTGGGTCTTACGCAACAGGAATTTGTGAACCGTGTCAGGTCAGGAATGAAGCAGCACTAAGCAAATACTCCTGTGTGCCGTAAGGCAACCTGGGCCGAGTTAACTGTAGAGGTAACGCCTATGGTAAGCATTCGAAGCAGAATGCACGGAATAAATTTATATAGAAGGATGGATGCATTCGCATCCATCTTTTTTTCTTTTTCCTTATAAGAATTTTGTACTATTTTAGGCATTTATAGTGAATAATGGCTTTTTATATGTGTTTTTTTAGTATATAATTAATAAAACATTATACTACAAAAGAATTGGAGAGGTTCAATTGAAGTACAGTATTAAGCTTAATGCAGTCAATCAACTATCTAAAGGAACTGTTATTTATACCGAAGGAGAGCCTCTGAACAGTATAGCTCTTTTAATTAAAGGCAATATTCAAATTCATCATGATGGGGTCAGTTATGTGACAGGACCCGGTTCTTTTCTTGCGGTAAGCGATGTTTTTTACGGAGAATATACAAGTACATATACAGCGCTGGACGATCTGGTGATTTATGTATTTGCCGTTGAACACCGGGAGGATCTTGAAAAAATCCTATCTATAAATAGGGATTACAACGGTTTTATGGTAGCTTCTTTAAACAAAATAATATATGAGATGGGTCAGACCTATCAAGGTTTGAAAAAGCACGGACGGCATCTTTATAATTTATTAACGGACAATTTTAAGTTGTATTATGAAACTATCTCAAGGCTCGGATATTCCGCAAGAAAGCCCCAATGGATCGATGATTTGGCAAACCTGGAGAGTGGTACGGAACCGGATCTTGATAAAATTAACTATTATATGGAATGTGCCAGGATTCCTATTGATGTGATGAAGTCCTTTTATGGTACCAGCAATAATATTACTGTTTATCAGATTGAGGAACAGTCGGAGATTATAAATCAGTTGAATGAAATACTGAAAGATTATGCCAGAAAACTTAACTTAATGTTTGATTTCCTGATGGAAGAAAGCGATAAAAGCCTATTCGGCTTAATTGCTGCCCAGGCAATTGAGATTGTCAATGCCGGCGGCAATGCCCAACAGCTTTTGAAAATACTTAATAATATAGTTGAAAACCTTAACGGTTTGGAAACTTTTTTTGAAAAGAGACTGGGAAGGAATTTGAATATAAATCAGAAACGTATAGATGAAATATATCATCTTATCAATACCGGTACAAATGACAATGATATGAGTGTGCAGGCTTATATAAAATATTCCGTGGAGGAAGCAGAAAAAGTTTTGGCTGAGCTTACGGATTCTTACCGGCAAATATTGGATTATTCAGGAATTGACCGAGAAAAGGCCAAACAGATGCAAAATGTCATGCTGGACTTCATAAACCTGAAAGACAGACTGTCTACGGATGATTATGCCAGAAAGGTAAGAAAGCAGCTTACGGATATGCACTATGAGCTTTATAAAGCGGTATTTTTAAAGGCATATCATGATAAACAGGTACCGAGAATAATAGATATGTTTTTAAAATACGGATATGCAGATGAAAGGCTCTTAACCAAGGAGCAGATTTTATCCCTTTACTTTTTGGAAGAAGAATCAGCCTACAACGTGTACAATATCAAAGAATGGCTGACACTCATTTATGAAGGCAAAAAAGAGCCGTCAAAAAACGAATTCGATCAGGAATATACCGAGATGCTCATATCCATGAAGAGCAGGGGAATGATTACGGAGCAGCAGCTAAAAGAATACACCACCGACAATGAGCGGAAATTGGAATATGAAATTCAGAATCTGCTCCGTTATAATAACAAGATAACCAGCGGACAAATCACTACTTTTGTACCGGTACTGCACAAGGATGTTTTAAACAATATGCCCGATAATTCCCATCTTACCGCTCATAAGATTAAAAAGAAGCTGGATAAAATTTTGGAAATTGATTTTTCCGTATTTGACTGGGAGATTTTATATTCGGACAAATCGAAAAATATTGAAAAGGAATATATAATCAAACGAGTATATCCGGACTTTATACTGATGCCGACTGTCGGCACCAATGCCATAATGTGGCAGGATATATCGGGAAGAAAGAGAGGCACTCCGGCGAGGTTTATTTTACCAGTTTTATTTGAAGCGGATCTTTTCCTAAATATGGTTAAGTTATGCGGAAGATTCCGTTGGGAAATGTGCAGAACCATTGAAGGTGTGGCATGGAATGATATTAAATACAAATCCCTGACATCCGAATATTCGGATTATATCCAGTTTTATAAAAAGAACAAGAATTTGTCAGAGGAAAAGAAGGAAAAAATCAAGTTGCAAATTCAAAAAGGCAGAAATAACAGCAGAGAAATATTTGTTATGGATTATGATGCCTGGATTAACTTTGAGTCTGGCGGCGCTATCAAGCTGAACAAGCCGGTTAGAGAAATAATGGCAACATACTGTCCGTTCTCCAAAAAAATAAGAGACCAGTTAGTCATACAACCTGTATTTGAAGAGGCTTTTGCCCGTTTTAACAAGAATCGATTAAAGAAAATAAAGGAACTTGAAGGCAGATATCGCTTGCTTCAGAAAGAGAATATTCAACCGACCCAGGAAATGATAGACACACTGAATTACTATAAAGAAACATAAAAAACAGGTATGGTTCACTAATTAGGGATATGTAATTGTGACCGGATTTGTAAGGGAACACCTGCTGTCTTTGTATTGTCACAAACGGGAAACAGCCCGGTAAACGGCATGCAAATTACGGCAGGTGTTTTCGTCTATCTGGATTTGATTATTAAAAGGCGCTGTATTTTTGGAATGGCTTGATATTTTGCTTTATATCTTGAGTAAATTTGTCGCAAATGGTAGTATAAAGATGAAGTAAGTCAAAGCAGAGCTTAATCATTAAAAGGAGGATATATAATGGGAAGCTATGGGATTATTGTTAAGACAGAAGAAATCAGAAGAAGGGTACAGAATGGGGATTATGACTCTGCTCAGAAAATTATTGACACCATGCCGCTAAAAAAAGTAAAGAATATAGCAGACCTTAGTCTTTTCGCTGAAGTATATATTCAAAATAAAAGATATGATGAAGCTATGGAACTGCTTTATCGCATCTATAAAAAATCTAAAACCAGAAGAATCCTTGAACATATGGTGATAGTGTCTATCGGCAGAAACAACATAGAGGAAGCCGAGCGGTTTCTAAGCGAATACAGAGAGATTGCTCCAAACGATTATAATTATTATATATATCGGTACAAGATAGACAAATTAAAAAAGGAACCATATGACGTGCTTATAGATTCTTTAAAAAAATTAAAACAGCATATTTATCTGGAAAAATGGACATATGAACTGGCAAAGCTTTATTATAAAGCCGGAATGGAAAAAGAGTGTATACAGGAATGTTCGGAAATTATTCTCATGTTCGGAGAAGGCTCCTATGTAGAAAAGGCGAAAATTTTAAAAGCATACTATTCCGGTGAAGTCGGCAAGGAAGAGATTATTGAAAAGCTTAAAAATATAGCCAATAAAGATAATAAAGAATTAACGGCTCATGACAGCCAAACAGGTGAGCATATATATCCTGATAATCAGGATATTGTTACCGGCGAATATACTGATAACTTATTTGATGAGACGGTCAAAGCATCAGATGAGCAAGAAGAACAGAAAGAAGCACCGGTAAAGTTTGGCGTTATGGACGGAGGAATTAATGATGACATGTTGGATGAAATAGCTGACAATATGCGTAAAGAAGTTAATTCCTTGCTGGAAACCGAACAGAAGCTTGAAACGGACAGGGAATTTGACCAGCCGGATGCTGGCATCGATGATATTAACACAATATTTGATTTTAAAATATTTGATTTTAATGAGAAGAACGAAGAGTTGGAGCGGTTGGACAAACTGGCCGAGAACCTTCACATAAATTTACGCCATTTATTCGGAAATTTTCTTCATGTCAGGGAACTTCAAAGTCAATTGGTTAAGAGTTTGGAAGGGATTATGGACAAGAATACAAAAAGTGTGCAATTGGTTATAACAGGTGCACCTTTTTCGGGGAAAACAACTCTTGCAAAAGAAATAGCCATTTTTCTAAATAAGGCCGGAAAGCAGAAAACATCCAAATTAGCAAAAATATCTGCATCAAAATTAAACGACACGGATATTACAAAGATAAGGGAGGAAATAAGAGACTGTTGTCTTGTTGTTGAAAATGCCGGCCGGCTTAAGAGATCGGCCGTTGATAAAATATTGGAGTTAATCAGATATTTTCAGGGAGATATTGCTGTAATACTGGAAGATAATGACAATGAATTGGAACGTAAATTTAAAGAAAATCCCAAGATAGCGGAATTATTCAAAAACAGGATTCATATCCCCCCGTATTCCGAAGATGATTTAATCAGATTTGCTTATGCCGATATAGTCCTTAAAGGATACCGGTTACATCCAGCAGCTGTGGAACCGTTTAAAAAGGGCCTATACAAAATTTTAGGCAACGAAGACAAAGGCAATGTAATGGGTAAAATTTACGAATATGTCCGGAATTCCATGACGGCAGCCAATTTAAGAACAGGAAAAGAATTAGCCAATCTTACCTTCGGTGGCAGATTGGCTGATTACGAAGATCTGTTTTTAATACCGGACGATTTTACCGTTCATATATCTTAATTATATCTTAAACTGGATGGTTATTTCGTTTGGAAGCCTTTTGCCTTTTTTTGATTCGACATTGGTTGTAATATGTAGCAGATAGGATTCATTGATATTGTAAGGCTCCAACGGTTCTATTTCTATATAATTATTTACAGAATCGTAACGTATATGTGTTAACAACGGAGTATTATTTAGGGTTGTGATATATATGTTGTTGCTGTTAACGGTGGAAGGGTTAAGGGGGACAGAAAATTTAACACGCCAAACAAATTGATTTGTTCTTTGCCTTAAATCCTGTTTTATCAGATTTCTTACTCCGCCGTTTACAGATTCTATTGTTATGTAATTAGCCATATCATCATCTCCTTGCCGATCTATCCGATTGATAAGAGAGTATTGTATTGAAACCGAAGAGGTTGGTGAATGGTATTATTTATTATAACATGAAAAATTTTCATCTACAAGAAAACAGTAACTTTCCTTTCTTTTTCTCTTTATAATCGGTATATTAAATTGAACATGAATTAAAATAAAATATAAATAGCCCGAATATAAAAATAAAATATTTTTGGAAGATATTATTTGTTTATCGGCATATTAAAATAATGGCAGCCGGCTGATTAATTATGGTAATTTTATATAATTTTTTAAAAATATTTCAGTTATTTTTCAGAAACGCATGGCATATTATGGAATAAATATGCGCTTTAAGTAAATCAAAAAACACAAAAAACAATTTACAAAAACCCACATTGTGGTATAATCAAATTAGCGGATAAAATTTTAACAAATTTCTAGTTTTTATGGATAAGTAAAAAAGAATATCAAACGGTAACTATGAGGTGCGCTATGGAGCAATATATTATAAAGGGCGGAAGACCTTTAAGAGGGGAAGTTACAATCAGCGGATATAAAAATGCAGCACTGGGTATAATAGCAGCAGCAATTATGACCGATGAGACTGTTAAGATAGAGAATGTTCCCGATATCAGAGATATAGATATACTGCTTAATGTTATAGAAGAACTGGGTGCTAAGGTTGAAAGAGTTAACAAACATACAATAAAAATCAACGGTTCCCGAATTAATACTGTTGTAGCGGATTCGGAATATGTAAGGAAAATTCGGGGATCTTATTATCTTGTCGGAGCTTTGCTCGGCAAATACAGGGAGGCGCAGGTAGCCCTGCCGGGCGGCTGCAATATAGGCAGCAGGCCTATAGACAGGCATATAAAGGGATTTGCCGCTTTGGGAGCGGACGTAAAGATTGAACACGGATTAATATGTGCAAAAGCAGATAAACTGGTGGGTGCTTCTATTTATTTTGACGAATCCAGTGTAGGAGCAACTATTAATGTTATGCTTGCCGCATGTATGGCGGAAGGACAAACTATAATTGAAAATGCAGCAAAAGAGCCCCATGTGGTTGACGTGGCAAACTTCCTTAACAGCATGGGAGCCAATATTAAAGGTGCAGGTACGGATGTCATCAGAATAAAAGGTGTTTCCAAACTTCACGGAAGCGAATATACAATTATTCCCGATCAAATAGAGGCCGGAACATTCATGTTTGCCGCGGCCGCCTCGATGGGAGATGTTCTTGTAAAGAATGTTATACCCAAACATCTGGAAGCTTTTACAGCCAAGCTTTTAGAAGTGGGTGTTAGAGTAATAGAGTATGACGATGCTGTCAGAGTGATTGCGGACAGACGGCCTAACAGTACACAGGTAAAGACCCTGCCATATCCCGGTTTTTTGACGGATATGCAGCCTATGATGACTACTTTGTTAACGCTGTCGTCAGGTACAAGTATCGTAACCGAAAGTATCTTTGAAAACAGATTTAAATATGTAGATGAACTGACTAAGATGGGAGCCTGTATTAAAGTAGTCGAGAGCAATACGGCAATTATTACCGGTGTGGAGCGGCTAACCGGAGCAATCGTAAGCGCTTCCGATTTGCGGGGAGCTGCGGCGCTGGTTATGGCCGGGCTTATGGCTGAAGGCTATACTATTGTGGAAAATGTGGAATATATTGAGCGAGGCTACGAGGATTTTGAAAGAAAGATGCAGAAACTTGGTGCAGCAATTGCCAAAGTAGATTCTAAAGATACCAAAGCTATAAAGAAGTTTAAGCTGAAGGTTGGTTAATAATAGGTTGTGAAAAAACATGCTGTGGACTTAGCGTTATTTATAAATAGGCTCTTTGTCAAGTGTTGGGGTATGATATGTTTGAATCATGCTAAAACACTAGGCTTAGAGCCTATTTTTATGATT
>ENA-OWOZ01003130-OWOZ01003130.1-bioreactor-metagenome-genome-assembly--contig:-NODE-3130-length-11324-cov-3.593225_pt1 | contig 11324 bp, 9 predicted proteins | sample MGYA00238140_ERZ651804 | MGnify/ENA primary metagenome ERZ651804 (study PRJEB26910, sample SAMN07631232) | bioreactor metagenome | isolation source: Switchgrass digestor | place: USA: Dartmouth... | reverse complement strand
TTGGATGGAAAATGTACAAATCCACAGATTTTCACCTATGAAGGTGGAGATATAAAGCTTAACGATCAATACAGCATTACAGTTAAAGAATTCCCCTTCCTAAAAGATCTAGTAGGTAAGGAACTAATTACTACAGATGGCACAACTCTACTTGGAGCCGATGATAAAGCTGGAATTGCTGCAATTATGGATGCAGTAGAATATCTAATTACACATCCAGAAATTAAACACGGAGATGTTAAAATAGGTTTCACACCAGATGAAGAAATAGGCAGAGGAGCAGACTTATTTGATGTGGAAGGTTTTGGTGCAGATTTTGCTTATACTGTAGATGGTGGTCCCCTTGGAGAATTGGAATATGAAAACTTCAATGCGGCAAGCGTTAAAATAGAAATCCAAGGTAAAAATGTCCATCCTGGTACAGCAAAAAATATAATGATCAATTCCCTTAGGGTTGCTATGGAAATTGAAAATATGCTACCAGTAAATGAAAAACCAGAATACACTGAAGGATACGAAGGTTTCTATCTGCTAATTGACTTATCAGGAACTATAGACCACACTGTAATGAGATATATAATAAGAGACCATTCTAAGGAAAAATTTGAATATAAAAAGGAATATATAAAGAAGGTTGTAGATTTTCTAAATAACAAATATGGCAACATAATAAACATTGAAATTACTGACAGTTACTATAACATGAAGGAAAAAATTGAACCTCATATGGAAATTATTGATCTAGCAAAGAAATCCATGGAAGAGCTTAATATAAAACCAGTCGTTAAGCCAATAAGAGGCGGCACAGATGGAGCTAAACTTTCCTATATGGGACTTCCATGTCCAAACCTATTCTCAGGTGGATACAACTACCATGGAAGGTTCGAACTAATACCAACTGAATCCATGAAACTGGCATCTAAATTGATTGTTAAAATTATTGAAAATAACGCAAAATAAATATGAATAAACAATAACCTTAATCTCAATGATTAAGGTTATTGTTTTAATAAAAATAATTCGGAGGTAAATGATGAGCAAATTAAAGAATATAGAGCCACAAAGAGTATTCTATTATTTTGAAGAGATTTCTAAGATTCCAAGATGCTCTAACAACGAAAGAGAAATAAGTGACTATATCAAAAAAATAGGAGAAAAACTAGGCCTTGAAACAATTCAAGATGAACATCTAAATGTAATAATCAGAAAACCTGCTACGAAAGGATATGAAAATTCTGCAGGAGTAATCATTCAGGGGCATATGGACATGGTATGTGAAAAGGATGATAGTGTTAAACATGATTTTTCTAAAGACCCTATAGAATTAATAATAGATGGAGACTATATTCGTGCCAATGGCACAACTCTAGGGGCAGATAATGGTATTGCAGTAGCTATGGCTTTAGCTATAGCTGAAGACAACACATTAGAACATCCAGAATTGGAACTGCTGTTTACAACAGCAGAAGAAACTGATATGGATGGAGCTTTAGGATTGTCTGAAAAAATACTTAAAGGAACTAGGCTCTTAAACATTGATTCAGAAGAAGAAGGGATACTTATAACAGGCTCTGCTGGCGGAGAATTAATAGAAGTGAAAATACCTATAAAATATGAAGAAGTCTCTAATTTCACAGATATAAACATAGAAGTTCGTGGCTTAAAAGGTGGCCATTCTGGCATGGAAATAGATAAACCAAGAGGTAACTCCAACAAGATATTAAACTCCATATTAAGAGAATTGAAGGATAACATGGATATTAGGCTTATATCCATAAAAGGTGGAACTAAAGACAATGCAATTCCAAGGCAATCAGAGGCTAAAATTGCAGTAGAACATAACTCATTATCCCAATTCAAGGACATAATCGAAAACATTAAAGAGAAAACAATAGAAAAGTATAAATCCCTAGAACCAGAAATGGAGATAATGATTACAATAGGTAATTCAGTATCAAATACTTTAACAAATAAGTCCTTTGAAGAAATATTATTTATCCTGGATGTAATTCCAACAGGAGTATTTACTAAAATGCCTCAAAACGAGGATATTGTGGAAAGTTCAAGCAATCTAGCTATAATCACCACTGAAAATGACCATATAGTAATACAAACATCAACTAGAAGTTCCTCTAAAGAGAAATTAATAAGATTGCGAGAAAAAATATTACAAGAAGTAAATAAGACCAGTGGAAACTACACCATCAAAGGTGAATACCCTGAATGGGAATACAAACCTGAATCAAAATTAAGGGACACAGCATTATCCCTATACAAAGAGATGTTTGGAAAGGAAATGGAAGCAACAGTCATTCATGCAGGTCTAGAATGTGGTGCTTTTGCTCAAAAATATCCTAACCTTGATATTATATCCTTCGGACCAAATATGTATGATGTTCACACTCCTATGGAAAGGTTGAGCATATCATCTACCCAAAGAACCTATAAATACTTGGTAGAGCTTTTAAAGAGATTAAAATAATATTTTAAGCCCCTCATAAATTAGTTGAGGGGCTTAATAATTAATCCACTTTAACAATGCCATCTTCTACTAGCTTTTCAGCTATCCAAGCTGCAACTTTGCCAGTTATTTTTATACAGTGTTGTTTTCTTTCTGGACTTTGGAAATTATCTCCTGCCCATTGTTTTGTAATCACTCTACAGCAAGTTGAACCATATTCTTCTTTAATGTAATCGTGTAAAGCTTTTGATATAGGAAACATTTTCTCATTCATAGGTTGTCCATGAACCCTGCCATAAGCCATTCCAAGAGCCATTTGGCCTCCACTTACAGCACCGCACAAGCAACCTGATTTACCCATACCAATTGGAAATCCTGATGCCATCTTCACTATGTTGTCATCATAAGGCTTTCCAAGTAAATGATTTATAGTTTGAACTACTGCCTCTGAGCAGAAAAACTCTCCTCTTCTAAAATAGCCTTCTGCTTCTTCCTTAACTGCTTCTATCAATTGTTCTTTAGTCATGATAATAGCCCCCTTTAAGCATATTCAAATTAATTTTACTCTAAAGGGGGCTATTATACCAATTAAATTTATCTATAATTTAAAGGGGGAGTATTTAAAAGAGTAATAGGAATTATTTAACTTCACTAAACTGAATTTCAAGAGTTTTTTCACTTCCATTTCTCAATATGGTCACCTTAGCCTTATCTCCTTTTTTGTAATTTAAAAGGGTCTTTTTCAATTGGCTCATAGCTTCAATTTTCTTATCATCAATCTTTATAATCACATCACCATTCATTAGTCCAGCTCTATCTGCTGGAGAATTGTTAGCAACTTGAAGTATGACGATACCTTCATCTGCAGCTAAATCTACTCCTAATTGCCTTTCATACAACTCAACTTCTACACCTGAAATGCCAATGTATACAGCCTTATAGTCTCCAGTTTTAACTATCTGCTCTATTACTGGCTTTATAGTATTTATAGGAATGGCAAAACCTAATCCCTCTCCAGTAGTAATTTTAGCTGTATTTATTCCTATTACTTCTCCTTTCACATTCAAAAGTGGCCCACCACTGTTACCGGGATTTATAGATGCATCAGTTTGAATTAAATCATCAATAACATTACCATCAACTGTAATAGATCTGTGAAGGCCGCTTATGATTCCTGAAGTTACAGTACTCTGAAATTCCAATCCCAAGGGGTTTCCAATGGCAACAACAGTTTCTCCTATTAACAGATCGTCTGAATCCCCTAGTTTAGCCACAGGTAATCCACTTGCATTCACCTTTAATATGGCTAAATCCAATAGGGAGTCATACCATAGTACTTTTGCTTCCTTTTCATCTCCATTATTAAAGAGCACCTTTATATTTTTTGTTTCTCCATTATTTATAACATGAGCATTAGTAAGTATGTAGCCGTCGCTATCTACTATAACTCCAGACCCCACTCCATCCACCTCTTGTTGAAAAAATCCAAAATGTTGAATGCTTACAGTGGTAATACCTACTACACTATCCATTGCACTTTGAGCAACCAAGGCTACATTATTTCCATTTTCATTCTTTTCTAGAATACTTTCTATGTTAAAAGTTTCATTGGAATTATTTAACATTCCTTTTCCATCCATATACTTTAAAACCATAAAAGGTGATATGAACCCACCAATCAATGAAGATATTACTGCTATAGCTATATATGACAATATCCTTTTCCTTTTAGATTTCTTAGCATTACTATCCTGGCTATTTATGTGATTTTTCTCATCGTCTTCTTGTTCCCTATTTATGACCTCTATTATTTCTAAAGTTCTATCTAAATCCCTATTGTTATCTTCCATGTTAATACCTCCTTTCACTTCCACTTATAATGATAATAAATAAATGTAAAAAAAGTATAAATAAATTATGGTCTTTTATAAAAATTCCCTTCTATATTTTTTACAATTTCCCATAATTCTTACATGAAGTTTACATGAAATATATTATCAGCTTTGATATAATAATTTTAGCAAAAGAATATTTGATAAATTCAAGGAGTAGGTACCTATGAGCTATAAAATATATTTAGTAGAAGACGATAAAAACTTAAACTTGATCTTATCCACCTATTTGAAAAAGGAAGGTTGGGAAATTTATTCGTTTTTTACTGGAGAAGAAGCTTTAAACACAATTTCAAATCCTCCTGATCTTTGGATACTGGATATAATGCTTCCAGATATAGATGGATACCAGGTAATAAAAGAAATAAAATCTGCCACTCCCCTCATTCCAGTCATATTTATTTCAGCAAGAGATGCAGACATAGACAGAGTATTAGGGTTGGAATTGGGCAGTGATGATTATCTAGCCAAACCTTTTTTACCACGAGAACTAGTAATCCGCACTAAAAAATTATTAGAAAGAGTATATAAAACTCCATTGGAGATTATCAATATTCCTCCTTACAACATAGATGAAAAAAGCAGAAGAGTAAAAAAAGGGGAAGAAACTATAAATCTTACTTCTAAGGAATTTGATTTACTAGGCTTTTTCATAAAAAATAGAAATCAAGCTCTTTCAAGAGAACAGATACTTAAATCCCTTTGGGGAGAAGACTACTTCGGCACAGATAGGGTAGTAGATGACTTAGTAAGAAGGTTGAGAAAAAAGATGCCTGAATTAAACATTGAAACAATTTATGGATATGGATATAGGATGATCATAGTATGAGAATAAAAAATAAACCATTAGCAGTTCAAATATGGATAGTCTTTGCAGGGATTACACTGTTTATATCTATTATTTTATCTATAATTCTTCCATTGACATTGAGGGCCTTTTTTACAGAAGAAATATACGCCACTATTGAATCTGCTCAAAATTTAATGTTCAATAGGTATGATTTGCCATCCCTAAGAAAATTCCTTGAATCAGATGACCTAACAGATAGTAGGCAAACTTTAGAGAATATACGAACAGTAAACCATTTCTTCTTAATCGATAACTACCAGGTTTTCTTCACTTCTCCTCTTGAAACAGATTTTATTGAACATGTTAAAGTACAAGCTCAACTACAACAAAACAAAAGCCAAAGATATAGTGGAACTGTTGGAAATGAAAAGATATTCTATGTAATAACAAAGGGAAAAACTATCAATCAGGATGTATACTTAGTATCATATATGTGGGATTCCTATAGACAGGATATGGTCCACAACTTGTTTAAACGATTAGCATTAGTAACCACCATAGTGTTTTTATTAAGTTGGATACCTGCTATATTGCTTTCCAAGTATCTATCTAAGCCCTTAGTTAGTTTGGAAAAAAAGGTTAACAAGCTTGCTGCCTATGAATGGAACGAACCCATAGATGTGGATAGAGAAGATGAGATAGGAAAGCTAGGAAAATCCATAGAACAGCTCAGAAATCAGCTTATATATCAAAAAGAGATGCAGCAAACCTTTCTGCAAAATATATCCCATGAATTGAAAACTCCTGTAATGGTAATCCGAAGCTTTACCCAAGCCATTAGAGATGGCATATATCCAAAAGGTGATTTGGACTGTTCTGTAGAAGTAATTGATGAAGAAGCTGAAAGACTTGAAAAACGCATTAAGAATTTGCTCTATATAACAAAATTGGATAATATATATCTGAAGGATATTTCCAAGCAAAACTTCTCTCTAGATGAGCTGATAAAAGATGTAGTAGAGAGATTATCCTGGTATAGAACAGACATTGATTGGCAGCAGGAACTTCCTCCCGTAATCATAAAAGGAGATGTAGAGCAATGGAGAGTGGTAATTGAAAATCTATTGGACAATCAAATGCGCTATGCCCAAAATACAATACTCATATCTCTAGCTCAAATAGAGCAAAATAAGGTTTTACTTAGATTTTGGAATGATGGCCCAAGCATAGAGCCGGAAATACTAGAGACCCTTTTCACTAAAAAATATAATAAAGGTGAAAAAGGACAATTTGGATTGGGGTTGTCAATTGTTCAGAGGATTGTAAAACTCCATAATGCTAAGATATGGGCTTGCAATGAGGAAAAAGGGGTATCCTTCTATATAGAAATACCTAAGGATATGAAAGGAGAAGTCAATTGAGCATTAATATTGAAAAGATGATACTACACGTTCTAGATAACTCAGTAGGTATTCCAGTTTTCTCCGAAAAGGAGCATCCATTTAATGGGGATATAATTGAGTTTATTTCAACTCATATAGAAAAAGCTTTTAGCGATATTGATATTAGGAAAGCGACCTTTAGTACAGGAGAGAATCCAGTAAAATCCCTATCAATAGCAATTCAAGAAGATAGGGATAATTTCATAGAAAAGACTATAGAGTTTGCTCAACTTCTGTATAGCATAATGGCAGAAAATACAACCATACCTCCCTGCGACTTAATCTGTTCAATATTCACCAGGGAGGGAATAAAATATTTAGGATTTTTCATATTTAACTATAAATCCTCATATATTCATTACGTAGATGAATCCCAAGGAAATAGAGTCAATACTGTTATAAAACAGAGAACCACATTGCCTAATGAAAATCAGAAAATAGATGAATTCATCATCATCAATTTAGAAGATCTTTCTATTCTATTAAAAGAAAAGAAATATGAAATCAATGGAGAAAAAGACTATTATATTTCCAGATATATTTTGAATTTAAAACCCATATTATCCGATAAGGAAAAGATAGATATAGTAAATAAGGTAACCAAGAAGGTAATAAAAGAGTACTACGATAATGATATTGAAAAATTAGCAGAAATGAAAAATGCCATTGTTGAAAGCATTGAAGATACAAGTGCAATAGATATAGAACATGTGAAATCTAAAGTATTCAAAAACAACATAGAGCTCCATAATAAGTACGATGAAGAAATAGCTAAGAGAGGATTGACAGAAAAGGTAATACCAGTAAGTGAAAATTTAGAGAAAAAGGTTCAAAAGACTCAAAAACTAATAACAGACAATGGCATTGAGATAAAGATACCTGTATCCTATTTAACTGAAAGCAACAATGTAGAATTCATAAACAATCCAGATGGAACCATTTCCATTTTGCTTAAGAACATTAAGGAATTACAAGGGAAATAGCATAAACTTGTAAAAAGTCAGGCTCAAATGAGGAAATTATTCAAGCCTGACTTCATTTTATCTATTCTTTTAGAATTCTATCTCCAACATCACTGGGCAATGGTCGCTTCCCATTACTTCTGAATGGATTTGTGCATCTATAAGCCTATCTTTAAGTCTATCTGATACTATGAAGTAGTCTATTCTCCATCCTATGTTTCTCTCTCTAGATTTTCTCATATAAGACCACCAGGTATAAGCATCTTCCTTATCGGGATAAAAGTATCTAAAAGTATCTATAAATCCAGCCTCTAATAGTTCAGTCATCTTTTGTCTCTCTTCATCTGTAAAACCGGCATTTCTTCTGTTTGATTCAGGATTTTTTATATCTATTTCCTTATGAGCAACATTAAGGTCTCCACATAGGATTACAGGTTTTTTAGAATCAAGTTCCTTTAAAAAAGCTTTAAAATCATCTTGCCATTTCATTCTATAGTCAAGTCTTGCCAGCTCCCTTTGAGAGTTAGGGGTATAGACATTTACCAAATAAAAATCATCATATTCTAAAGTTATAACCCTTCCTTCCTGATCGTGCTCCTCTATTCCTAAATCATATTTAACGGATAAGGGCTTGTCCTTAGTAAAAACAGCAGTGCCAGAATATCCTTTTTTGACAGCATAGTTCCAGTATTGATGATATCCTTCTAAGGTTAAATCGATTTGTCCTTCTTGAAGTTTAGTTTCCTGGATGCAAAAAATATCTGCATTCGCTTTATTAAAATAATCTAAAAAACCTTTTTTTATGCAAGCTCTTAAACCATTCACGTTCCATGAAACTAATTTCATAATCTACCTCCACATTGCAGTTAATGATGATTGTTTTTTTTAGAAAAACCTTCATATTTCCAAATGCTTGGATTAAATAATATCATCAGTGAAAATATTTCTAATCTACCTAATAGCATACACACAGTCATAACCATTTTTGATAAAGTACTAAATCCACTATAGCTTCTGGATGGACCTGCAAATCCAAAAGCAGGACCAATATTTCCTAGAGTAGCTGCTACTGCACTTGTAGCACTTTCAAAATCCACTTCATCTAGTGAAACTATCATTGTACTTACTATGAATACGAGTATAAATAGAGCAAAGAAACTTGATATACCAGCAACAGTATTACTGGATATAACCTTCCCATCTATCTTTATGGGTATAACAGCCCTAGGATGTAATATCCTATATAATTCTCTTTTAATTGACTTTAAAAGTATTACGATTCTGATGTTCTTAATTCCACCTGCAGTAGATCCAGCACATCCCCCTATAAACATGAGAGCAAACAAAATCACCTTGCTAAAGGTTGGCCATTTATCAAAATCCACTGTAGCATAGCCTGTAGTAGTTATAATGGATGATGTCTGAAAGAACGAATCTCTTAATGCTGTGCCAAAATTGCTGTACTTCATTGGTCTATATATATTTAATGCTATCAATATTACCGAAAGCAGTATAGTTCCCAAATAAAACTTCAGTTCACTATTCCTTATAACTTCTCTCCATTTTCCTTTAACAAGCAAATAATATAAGGAAAAGTTAATCCCAGATAATGTCATGAATATTGCAATTACCAAGTGTATATAAGTGCTTTGGTAATAGCCTATGCTATTAGCCTTAATTCCAAAACCTCCTGTACCTACTGTACCAAAAGTATGAAGAACTGAATCATAAAGAGGCATTCCTCCTAAAACGAGTAAAACAATCTCTACAACAGTTATTACAGTATATATGGTATATAAAATCTTAGCTGTATCTCTAACTCTTGGTACAATCCTATCTGGAGTTGGCCCAGGGCTTTCTGTTTTATATATTTGAAAACCTCCTATACCCAACATTGGCAAAAGAGCAACTGTAAAGACTAATATACCCATTCCACCAATCCAATGGGTAAAGGACCTCCAAAACAGCACTCCTTTAGGAAATGACTCAATATCATCAACTATTGAAGCCCCCGTAGTTGTAAAACCGGATACTGTCTCAAAAAATGCATCAACCCATGAAGGAATTGTATCAGAAAATATAAAGGGCAATGCACCAAATATGGATACCAATATCCACCCAAACCCTACTATTGCTAGACCTTCTTTAGATTGAATATCGCCATTATATTTAAATATCCTACTCATCATAAATCCAATAGAACCAGTCATTATTATACTTAATAATATTGCCTTCCAATCATAGCTACCATAATAAAGAGCAACTAGTAGGGAGGGAATCATTAATCCAGCTTCCACTACTAATAGATGTCCTAATACATTAATGATTACCCCAAAATTCATTAAAAATGCCTCCTTTATTAACTGGCTCTATTAATTTGTTCAACATGGGTATATCGGATGCCAGTGAAAATACAATTATCCTATCGTTCTCCTGGATTATACTTCTTCCATTTGGAATTATTACCTCTCCATCATGAACAATTGCTCCTATAATAATACCCTTTGGTAGTCCTAATTTAGCTATAGGCTTCCCAATAATAGGGGAATTTTTGCTTACAATTATTTCAGTTACTTCTCCTTCTCCCCCAAGAAGCAAGGAAACTGATACCACCTTGCCACCTTTTATATACTTTAATACATTACTTACTGTTATATTAATAGGATTTAAGGCAACATCTATATCTAATTTTTCCACAATATGAACATAGTTCAATCTGCTTATTTTGGCTATAGTTTTATTTATTCCAGATTGCTTTGCTACTAAGGCCATTAATAGATTAGATTCATCAAATCCAGTAACCCCTACAAATGCATCATAGGATTCCAAATCCTCTTCGCTTAAAAGGTCTATGTCTGTTCCATCTCCGCATATTACTAGAGTGTGTTCAAGTTTTTCTGCCAAGTACTCACATCTATCCTTATCAATTTCTATTATAGTTACGTTAATCCCCAACTTTTCTAGCCTTTGGGCTAAATAGTATCCAATATTTCCTCCACCTAATATCATGACTTTTTTAGTTTCCTTCTTATTCATGTTGATTCCAAAGTGATCTCCCAAACTATTAATATTCTTACTCTTTCCTATTACATGTATAACATCATCAACTTTTAGCTCGGTAGAACCATCTGGAATAATCAATTTGCCATTCCTTGATATAGCAGTAATGAGTAGTCCCTCAAACCCTATCAAATCCTTTATTTTCTTTCCCACAAGTTGATTGGAATTTCCTAGATGAAAATCAACCATGGAAACTTTTCCTTTTGCAAAATCTCCAGAATAGAAGTTGTAGGTTTTTGATATATACCTTTCTATCTCAATTGCAACTGCTAAATCTGGATTTATTATATGATCAATTCCTAGTTGTTCCTTAACAAAATCCAGCTCCTCAATAAATTCTGGATTTCTTATCCTAGCAATTGTTCTTTTACAGTTAAGTTTCTTTGCTATAGTGCATATTAAAGTGTTTACTTCATCGCTATTTGTAGCAGCTATAAGCAAGTCATAGGATTCTACATCTAGCTCTTTTAAAGCGCCAATCTGTATACCATTTGCTTGCACAGTTAGTACATCTAAATGGTCGCTTATTCTCTCTAGCTTATCGCTGTTCATGTCTACTAAAGTTACATCAATATTTTCATGATTCATAACTTCAGCTAGCCTATATCCTAACTTGCCTGCTCCTACAATCATTACTTTCATTAAATCATCTCCTACTCTAATTATTGATACTTAAGTAATTATACCACTATTAATATAATAATAAAGACCAAAAAT
>ENA-OWOZ01003127-OWOZ01003127.1-bioreactor-metagenome-genome-assembly--contig:-NODE-3127-length-11329-cov-494.335140_pt1 | contig 11329 bp, 9 predicted proteins | sample MGYA00238140_ERZ651804 | MGnify/ENA primary metagenome ERZ651804 (study PRJEB26910, sample SAMN07631232) | bioreactor metagenome | isolation source: Switchgrass digestor | place: USA: Dartmouth... | reverse complement strand
ATATCCAGGTCCCTTTCGACCGACGGCAGCAGGCTTTCCGCCACTATCTCCGGCATGCAGGAAAACGGGAATATCTGTATCACGCCGTCGTACCCGTTCATTGCATATATGGCGGTGTTGCCGACGGTTTCCCGGGCATGTCCGCCTATCATCGCTCCCAGCCAGGGTTTTGCCGCTTTTGCAAATGCCATGTCCCTGGGCAGGCGGAGCGGCTTTTTTATCATGTGTTCGATTATCCAGTTGCTCACCGTCACTTTCCTGTCGGCTTCCACGCCCAGTCTGCCAAGCCTGTGCTGGATGTCGAAGCTGGCAAAGTGCTCGATGCCGGTGTATATCTCCCCTACTATGCCGACTCTCAGCGGATCCGCATTGGGATCCAGGCGGACCGACTTCAGCCTCGCCTCTGTTTCATCCAGCAGTTCCAGGATATTTCTCGTTCCTTTCGTTGCGAGGGCTTTTTCCCTGAACCCGTTGTATATCCTGTCCGTGGCGCCGCGTTCGCATTCGCGGGCCCTGGTCCGGAAAGCAAGCATCTCGACCTCGTCTGTACGCTTTGCGATTTCCACGGCACGCAAAAGGACGGACGGCAGCCTCATCAGTTCCGATCCGCCGGGCACGACCCTGCGTACCCTTGAGACCAGGTCCTTTATGTCCGTGCCCTCCAGTGTGATGACTTCCATCTCGAAGCCTGCATCCTTCAGTATTTCCCTGTGGAGCTGGGAATAGTATCCGAACCTGCACGGGCCGCAGCCGCCGGCCATAAGGATCGTATCGGCGCCAATCTCATACGCCTGAATATAGTTGCCGATATTTATTTTCAGCGGCAGGCATACCATTTCAGGAGAGTATCTTGTGCCAAGTTCCAGCGCCCTCTTGTTGTTGAAGGGCGGGATGATGTAATCGATGCCGATATCGTCCAGTATGGATTTTACGCAGATATATGTATTACCCAGATGCGGAAATGTGACCTTCATTTTGCCTTCTCCATTGCAGCATGTCCAGGAAAGCTTCCAGCCTCGTATTGAACCCGGCCTCTCCTGAATGCTCGTCTATCGTCATGGTTATGAGCGGAATGCCAAACCTGCGCCTTACGTGCCTTTCGATCAGATCATTAACGAACGAGTCTATGCCGCACCCAAAGCTCGAAAGGCATATGAACCCGTCGACTTCGCCGCCCTCAGCCATGTGGAGCGCTGCGCCATAAGCCATCCTGCCGTGGTTCCAGAACATCGGCTTCGCGAGCCTGGACGCATGCCTGTTTATGTCGGCCTCATCCACCGACTCTATCGTCCTGGACTCGACCCCGTGATCCGCCAGTTTCCTCAGCAGGTCCATGCTGATGTACCTGTCGTACACGGTGTACGGGTGCCCTATCACTCCGACACAAAGCCGCTTGCGGCACTCCCCATGGGGACAGTTCTCACTTTTTTGACTTTTCGGCCGGGGACGGTTCTCACCTTTTTGACATTCCGTTTGGGGACGGTTTTCACTTTTTTGACAAGCCCCTTCCGGAATGGTCTCAACTTTCCCGGCATCTGCCTGGACACGGTTTTCACCTTTCAGCACCTTCTTTTTGAACTCTGTATAAAAACTGTCCTTCCGGAAGTTTTGCGATGCAAGCCGGAGGGCCTTAGCAGCCTTTCGCCTGTCGGCGCCGATCATCGCTCCGATTTCAACTGCTGCTTCCAGACCGCCCCTGGCCGAATTTCTCATGTTGACTTCCGTATCGATCAGACTTGGCAACCCTTTCAGATTATGCCTGATCATATCCGGGAGCCCGCCGAATTCCGGGCATATGTATTCGTTTTTTGATATGCTCGTGAACCTCAGCACCAGTATATAATCGACCCTGTCCTTCAGGTTCAGAACATGGCCGTAGAAGAGCTTGATAGGCAGGCAAGCCTCATCGACACAGGATCTCACACCGTCATCCAGGATCCGCTTGTTGGTTGGATCGGAGAATACGGCTTCAGCACCGAGAGCTGAGAAAAATATTTCCCAGAACGGAGCAAATCTGTAGTAAAACAAGCTTCTCGGTATCCCGATCTTAGCGCACAAAAGCCCAACACTCCCTGATCATAAGATAGTTCTTCCTTTATATCCGAAAGATTTTCTTAATTCCATCTCAGACTATTATTTACATACTCGTGAAGTTTATTCAGGATGTACAGGATGGGCAGAGGATCATATGCATAACGGCAGAACAATTATGTAAGCGGTAAAACGAACGGTTCGGCACTCGATCCGACGCCAGAATGTTAAAAAAGTGAGAAGTGTCCCTTCCCGTAATGTTGAAAAGGTGAGAAGTGTCCCCTCAGAAATGCTCAAAAGGTGAGAACTGTCCCCGTAAAAAAACCGGTATCACTGATGATACCGGTTTTCGTCAATTGAAAGGAAGCTTTTTTAATCAGGCTTTGCCTGCGCAGCCGAGCACGTGGATCAGCTTGTGCTTTACAAGGTCCTTGATGGCCTGTCTTGCAGGTCCAAGGTACTTCCTGGGATCAAAGTCTTCAGGATGCTGCGCGAAGTACTCGCGGATCGTAGCGGTCATGGCGAGTCTCAGGTCGGAGTCGATGTTGATCTTGCAGACTGCTGACTGTGCCGCCTTCCTGAGCATATCTTCCGGAACGCCTTTCGCACCGGGCATATTGCCGCCGTACTTGTTTATCTTTTCGACGAATTCCGGGATGACTGAAGAAGCGCCATGGAGGACTATCGGGAACCCGGGCAGTCTCCTTGCGACTTCTTCAAGGATATCGAACCTGAGTTTAGGTTCGCCCTTGAACTTGTAAGCGCCATGGCTCGTACCGATCGCGATCGCAAGCGAGTCGACGCCTGTCCTGCCCACGAATTCTTCGACTTCTTCAGGCTTTGTGAAAGCGGCGTCTTCATCGGATACGTTGACAGCATCCTCGATTCCTGCCAGCCTGCCCAGTTCGCCTTCAACGACTACGCCATGGGCATGCGCGTAATCAACGACCTGCTTTGTAAGCTTTATGTTCTCTTCGAAAGGAAGATGTGAACCGTCTATCATGACAGAAGTGAAACCGCCGTCTATGCATGATTTGCAAAGTTCAAAGCTGTCGCCGTGGTCAAGGTGCAGGCAGATCGGAAGGCCTGTTTCTTCGATAGCAGCCTCGACCAGCTTTACAAGATAAGTATGCTTAGCATATTTCCTGGCGCCTGACGATACCTGCAGGATCAGCGGAGCATTGACTTCCTTCGCGGCTTCCGTGATCCCCTGAACTATCTCCATGTTGTTGACGTTGAAAGCTCCTATGGCATAACCGCCTTCATAGGCCTTTTTGAACATCTCAGTGGTTGTAACTAATGGCATAACTAACAACTCCTTTTCTTATATAGATTAATATTGCTTAACGGTCGTAAAAAAATGTACTTCGGACACATCATCCCCTGTACTGAAAATCCACTGCCTGTGTGTCCGGCAAAGCGGCAGATATTCGCCACCTCGTTATAAATTTGTCATATTCATTCTACCAGATTTAAGGTGAAATGCAAGTGCCAAACACGTTTTTTAAACGTGAAAAACGTCGCTGGGTACGGCAAAAAGGCAGTTGTTGTCGGTAAAAAGCTATGCCGTGGATATACGATATGACAGGGGCATCCGGCATATATCCGCTTCCCTCATTCCGCCAGATAATCCCGCTGCCTGAGGCCAAGGATCCTTGCAAGCACGGATGCCGGAAACATCCGTATTTCACGGTTCAGCCTGGCCGCACTGTCGTTGTAGATCAAACGGCTGGTATGCATCATGTTTTCAATGGTACGCATGGCATCCATGGCTTTGATGTAATTCGGATCCGCCGTTAATTTGGGGTTCCGGTCCGATGCAATCACTATCTTGCCAAAAACATCGGAAATAACGCCTTCCTGCTGAATCACATCGTCCGGTGCGGACTTTGCCATTATAACGCCTCTTTCTGCTCTGACCGTTTCCATCAGTTCTTCACATCCAGTTACAGCGTAACCTTTTGCCAGTTCCAGAAGGAACATCAGTACGTCGAACCGGCTTGACATCTGCGCCCCGATCAGGCTCATTGCATTGCTGATATTCTCATCAAGCATCACCAGTTTGCGCTGCGTAAAGACGGTCCACGCGGCGATCACAGCAACGATTATTATAATTGCCGGTAAAATTTGCAGCATAATAAATCACTCCTGTCTATAATGTATGGGCAGGCTGTTAATTTCCGAGGAACAGCCCCTGTTTCAATTTAACCGAATTATCCTGGCAAAAACCTCCTTTTGCATGGAACATGATTTTTTCGACATGAAACATGTATTTTGACCGGAAGTGAAAAACAGTGTTTCGCAATAGAGCATTATGGTAAACTATTAACATGGCGCCAATCGAACGGAGGAACATACATGCTGCAGATCGCAGTCTGCGACGACGAAATCAGTCAATTGTCACAGATCATGCAGTATATTAACCAGTACAGGACATCAAGGAACCTGAACTGCGAATATGCCGTTTTTACAAATGGCTTTGAACTGATTTCCGCAATTGAGAAAGGAAAGAAGTTCGACGTCTATTGCCTTGATATAATCATGCCTGGATTTACAGGTATCGACGTCGCGAAAGAGATCCGCGCACATGACAAAAATTCGATGATCCTGTTTTTCACATCATCTTCCGAATTTGCCCTGGAAAGCTATTCGGTAAAGGCGATCGACTATATACTCAAGCCCGTAACGAAAGAGAAACTGTTTTCCGCATTTGATGAAATGCTGGAACATGTAAAAGACAGGGAAAATGAAGATGCTATCGTGCTGAAAAGCAGCGAGGGGATCCGGAGAATACTGATAACCAACCTGGCCTTTGTCGAGGTCATCGGCCGGAATGTGCTGTACCACCTGCGCTCCGGCAGCGTGGCTGAATGTAAGGAGGCTTTTTCCTCTGCCTGCGACAGGCTCCTGAAGTATAGGTGTTTTCTCAAACCACACCGCTCTTATCTCGTAAATATGCAGTATATAGATACCATCGACAATCATCGGATCATAATGCAGAACCGGTCGTCTGTCCCTATTGCACAGGGCAAGGCGTGTGAGATAAAGCAGCAGTACCTGGACTACCAGATGGCGGAGGAAGAGGTGTTTTGATGCCGACGACCGTTCTCGGGCTCGTACGTTTCGGGTTCTCATTGCTGTTCGGCCTGGCCGTTTCGGCCCTTTTCGCGGGGGTCGGGCCTGCGCGGAAAAACAGGCTTTCCATTGCTGTTTTGAGCGTAGTTTTGCTTCTCATACAAACAGTCTCATGGCTGCTTTTTGGCCTGGACACAACATCAAAGATATATCCGCTCATAATACATCTGCCGGTGATTATAGCCTTTTCGCTGTATTATAAACGCCCATGGCTCATATCCGCCGTCAGCGTGCTCAGCGGGTATCTGTGCTGCCAGGCTCCGCGCTGGTTTGGTTTACTTGCCGGGGCATTGCTTGGGAGCAGGCTTGCGGATCATACAGTTTATATCATTTGCGTATTCCTGGCCTTTTACTTTTTGAAAAAAAACGTGGCCGGCTCCGTCAGGCAGCTGATGGAGAAATCCCGCAAATCATGCCTGCTGTTAGGCGGCGTGCCGCTGATTTACTACCTTTTCGACTACATTACGACCATCTATACCGACATGCTTTATCAGGGCGCCGAATGGGCAGTGCAGTTCATGCCATCGACGATATCCATTTTTTACTTCGTTTTTGTCATCCTTTATTACACTGAAACGCAGAAACAGGCCGATCTCCAGAGGGAACGGGACATGCTGGACGCACAGTTCCGGCAGGCACAGACGGAATTTGCCTCCCTGCGCCGGCTTCAGCAGAACGCCGCGGCCTACCGGCATGATATGCGGCACCATTTCACATTCCTGCAAAACCTTGCGTCAGACGGACGCCTGGACGAGATCAGGGAGTACCTGCAGGCTGCCCGGTCTGATATCGACGCAATTACCCCTGTGCGTTACTGCGAAAATGAAACCGTCAATCTGATTTTGTCTTCTTTTGCAGCCAAAGCAAAGCAACTTGGAATCAGCATGGCGGTGGATACGAAACTGCCCGACTCATTGCCGTTCAGTGACACAGAGCTTTGCTCGCTGCTTTCGAATGCCCTTGAAAACGCCATACACGCCTGCAAAGACATTGCCGACGGCAATGAGCGTCAAATCAGGCTTCGCATTTACTCCAAAAACAGCAAGCTCTGTATCGACATCCGCAACAGATACCATTCAGAACCCGTTTTCAGCGACGGCATCCCGGTCTCAAATGAACAGGGACACGGTTTCGGCACAAAAAGCATGGCCCGCATCGTGGAAAAGCGCGGAGGCGTGTTCCGGTTTTCCGTCGAAGGCGGCTGGTTTATTTTCCAGGCCACGGCCTGAAAGAGCGGCGCCCGGCATATCAGCCGGACAGCCGTTGGGAACGGCTTTGGCATTTATGATATAGTTGTCAGCCAATACTGAAATAACCGTCGCCTTTTCGCCTTCACAGCAACCCGGCGTGAACCGGTATATTTTTATATAACATAATCGTTACTACTCAGGCATTGACAAATCTCAGTAATAGGCTAATGGTAACATTTGATTGATGAAAGAATGCTCCACAGCCGTTATAATACTCACAAATGGTATTTGACGGTGAGCAGGATGGATGAAGAATTCATCATTAAGACATACAACGAAGGGATCAATGCAGTCATTACTCTGGTAAGAGGGATGGAAGCCAAAATATCGGAATTGAGCAGGCAAGTAGTATCCCTTCAACAGCAAGTAGTGTCCTTTCAACAGGAGGTAATTGATTTAAGAAAAGCGAATCAGCAGTTGAACATAAGGATTTCAGAGCTTGAAGCCCGGCTAAATAAAAACAGTGGCAACAGCAGCAAGCCTCCCTCGTCGGACGGCTACAAGAAAATACAAAACAGTCGAGAGAAGACCGGGAGACCTACAGGAGGCCAGTGGGGTCACGAGGGAAAGACGCTGGAAAAAGTGGAGAATCCCGATGAAGTTATCGAGTATAAAACACCGGAAACCTGCGAATGTGGGCAAAGTCTGGTGGGGGTTGAGAGCACAAAGAAGACCCGCCAGATGTTTGATATTCCAAAACCACAAATTCGGGTAACCGAGCATGTGACCTATGAGACGGTGTGTCCCGGGTGCGGAAAAGTACACAAGACTGATTTTCCGGCAGGAGTAACACAACCAGTCCAATATGGTGAAAACATGCAAGCATTGATGAATTACCTGACGCAGTATCAGTTAATCCCGCTGGAAAGAGCTGCTGAAGCGATAGAGGACATCACAGGCCAGGCAGTCAGTGAGGCGACGCTGGTCAATGCAGCAGATGCGCTTTATGAGAAATTAGGAGACCCTGTGGAAGAAATCAAGCAAAAGGTCACGGCTTCGGATGTTGTCGGTTTTGATGAGACAGGGATGCGCTCCGAAGGGAAAAACAAATGGATGCATGCGGCTTCCACTGAAACATTGTCCTACTATGCAATTCATGAAAAACGGGGAGAAAAGGCCGCACGGGACATCGGTATTCTTCCGGATTTTAAAGGGACCGCTGTGCATGACCACTGGAAGCCATACTACCGTTTCACTGACTGTACACATGCAGAATGCAACGCCCACCATCTGCGTTCTCTGAAGGATGTAGCTGAAAACTACCATCAAGACTGGGCAAACGAAATGGTTGGACTGTTGGTTAAAATTTATCGCAGGGTGGAAGACTTGAAGGCACAAGGGTTTACCGGAATGCCTGAAGAAGAAATACAACTATGGCATGGACGGTATCATGACATCCTGTCCAGAGGCATAGAGGAAGATGCACAAAAGAGCCCGCAGGTGCTGAATAAAAAAGGCAAGCCGAAGAAAAGCAAACCCTTGCAACTGCTGTTACAGCTTCAGCAATATGATATTGAAACGCTGGCCTTCATGTATGATTTTGAGGTGCCTTTTCATAATAATTTGACCGAGAGAGATCTGCGGATGCAGAAACTCAGGCAAAAGATATCGGGATGCTTCCGGGGGAAGAATGGGGCCAATGTGTTTTGTCGGATACGAAGCTATATATCTACAGCAAGAAAAAATGGAATAGATGCCATGGAGGCCATCGCAATGGCAGTAAGAGGGCAGCCGTTTATCCCTGAAGTATAGGACTTATTCAGTTTTCGCATTCAGGGGATGCCGGAATGGTATCCCCTATTTGTCGACCCGATCAAGTCGTTGACATTACGCGCGCGGGTGATGTTACCATGTTAACAGAAATATGTCCATGCTTTCTTAGAGTAAAATTATCGTAGGCAAATAACAAAAAAATATGGGAAGAAAGTAAAAACCCTCTTCCCATAATCACGTTTTTCCTGTAGTTTAGAAGTTGCTAAGACAACAAACACAGGAGGCGTGATATGAATAGTTTAACGTCAATAGGTCTCACGTTCAAGCAGTTAGAGAAAATATTTTTTGAGATAGGCTGTGAAGTAGCAAGGATGCAACTGCAGCAATTTCTGGAGGCAGCGGATAAGGAGCTTGAAAAGGGCAGGAACAGAGCAGAATTACGGCATAAAGGCAGCAGGACAACAGTCATCAAGACACTCATGGGAGAAGTGGTTGTAAAGAGGAATCTTTACAAGCGGGTAAAAGAAGATGGTACTATTGAGCACATATTTCTGCTAGACGAGGCACTCGGACTGGATACGATCGGGAATATATCCCCGAATCTGGTGGAAAAGATCGTAGGCCATGCCTGTGAAATGTCTTTCAGGGAAGTAGCGGAAGCAGTGTCGGGTTTGACAGGCCAGCGTATCAGCCATCAAGGCGTGTGGGATGTGGTTCAGGCGGTGGGAGAAAGGCAGGTAGAAGCAGAAAAAGGGCTGGTAAGAGCATTTGAACGTAACGAAACATCCGGGGAAAAAGAAGTTTCTGTATTATTTGAAGAAGCGGATGGATTATGGTTATCGATGCAGGGGAAAAGCCGGGAAGGTTCATCGCAAGGGAAGAAAGAACTCAAAGTGGGCGTGATATATGAAGGGTGGGAGAAACGATATCCTTCGTCCAAGGAGTACAAGACGGTTGAGAAGATGGCTTTTGCCGGATACATGAAGCCGGATCAATTTAAAGCATTACGGGATGCGGCCATAACGGAGAAATACAATGTAGATGAAATACGGTACCGGATCTTGGGCGGTGACGGAGCTGCCTGGATCAGAAATGGCCATGACACGGATACAGATATTTTTCAACTGGACGCATACCATCTTGCCCAAAGTGTAGTTCGAAATGTGAGTGACAAGCAAGTGGGAAGGCATATTTTGCGGTGGCTGAAGGCGGGCGACTTTGAGAAAGTGTTTGATAAGATCCAGGCATTGAAATATGATTGTGGCGGAGTTGAAAGTGAGATAGACAAACTAACCGAGTTGGAAGAATACATCCGGAAGAATATGGACGGGATCGTAAGTTACAAAGACCGGGAGCAGGTAGTAATGCCCAAGGTGCCTGCGGAAATGGAGTACAGGAATCTGGGCACGATGGAACGGAACGTGGATATTTTCGCAAAGAGAATGAAAGGGGCGAAAAGCTGGAGTGAGCGAGGTGCAACCCACTTATCGAAAATGATTGCACTGAAGATGGGGAAAGGATTCAATGACAAGATTGCGGCACTCATATCCGGGAAGCTGTCTGAACGTCTGGTAGAACGGTTTGAGGAAGCAATCAGGAATACCCGGTCAGGGATACATGAGGCGGTGAGGAAATCGGCATATCCCATGCACCGGGGAGAAATACCTTTTGGCAACAGCAAGGTAACGAATGGGAGGAAGGCAATACGCAGAATGTTTGACCTGCGCCCCTTCAGTGAGATGGTCTACCGGTAAGGCTTGCTTTTTTAGCAGATTTCCGAGGCAACCTGTCCGGAATTGGAATAAGACAGTCCGGCGCCTGCCATGCTAAGCTGGGAAAGCCGAGGATGAAGAAAATGAAAGCTTGCTTCTTCCCTTCATTCCTCGGCATGATAAACAAAGCATGGCAGAACGGGGATGTCAAGGCACCGTGGAATAAATGGGAGGGTTCCCGGCCTTGCCGGGAGGGAACCGTTTATGCCGCGAAAGGCCTTGATAGACCCGTTAGACGGACGGATGTTAGGGCGATCAAGCAGCAGGACTTTACTTCGAAGCAAATACATGCAAAAACGCGGCAGCGTTTTTACCATTTAAAGTGATGATAATGCACATGCTAAAAGTTATGATTACAGGGAAAAGGAGATTTGCCTACGATTACTTGACACAAACCCATGCTTTTCAAATAAGTTTACTTCTACCTGAATTATGGTAAAATAGTACTGCAATATTTATGAGAGTTGGTGTTATTATTGTATCAAGATTTGCTGACAAAAAAGTTTTTTGAAGATAACCCAGTAAAGGATATAACTGCCCAGCAATTTGTATATACTCAAATGCAAATCCCGATTATATCTGAATTCGTGTCTGATTTTGTACGGAAGTATGATAATAGAGCTGAGGAAGAAAGAGAAAAACTCCTTCATGAAAATGATCCTGATGTACTCCTGAAAATGTTGAGAGGCAAGTGTGATGTTATAAATCACGACCTTCTCCGTCAAAGGGTACTGGCAAATGAGGAAATTCTTCTGCCAAAAATACTGGAAATGTTTAAAACAAGCCTAAATTCGGTGTTTATAGAAAATACGGTCATAATACTTGCCAATACAAAAAAGAACTATTCGGAAGCTTTGTTAAAAATGCTTGATGAAATAAGGTCACCTTATGCAATGTCCCTTGCCTGTATTACACTCGGGTTTATTGCCGATGAAGAGGCAATCCCGGTATTGATGAAAAAATTCGAGTATTTCAGAAAACTTTATCCGGAAGAAAATTATGAGCAGGGTCCTCTTCATGGTTTAATAAAACTGTATGATCGGTTTCATTATCAGAAGTAGTTTCACCAATATTAAGTACAGCCATTTGTCCTTGAAGGGTGAGATATTATTCAGTTTTCGCATTCAAGGGATGCCGGAATGGTATCCCTTATTTGTCGACTTGATTTGGTCAGTGACATCACACGCATGGGTGATGCTACCATGTTACCAGAGAACCAACGGATTTGTAATGCCTGAGTAGTAACACATAATCATACTGCTGTTCATGTGCAAAGTTCATGAACCTGAGTATTTCGTTGCGCAGCACCGTAAAATCGCCCGAAGCCCGGTCGCGCGGGTAGCTCCGCGGAACTTCTATGATCCTGCTGATACGTCCCGGCCGCGGTGACATTATCACAATGCGCTGGCTAAGATATATCGCTTCGTC
>ENA-OWOZ01003126-OWOZ01003126.1-bioreactor-metagenome-genome-assembly--contig:-NODE-3126-length-11336-cov-4.801403_pt1 | contig 11336 bp, 5 predicted proteins | sample MGYA00238140_ERZ651804 | MGnify/ENA primary metagenome ERZ651804 (study PRJEB26910, sample SAMN07631232) | bioreactor metagenome | isolation source: Switchgrass digestor | place: USA: Dartmouth... | reverse complement strand
GCAATGATTTTCTGGGCATTTTCTCCCTCAACGGTCAGTACATACAATGAATAGCCGTCTCCCCTCATAAAGGCAGGAGCATTCATCCTGATGACCAAAACGTTGTCGTTTTCCGAATCTATGAAGGCCGATGAGATATCCGGATCAATTTCAAATTTTTCTCCGCCGACTTTGTATTGCGTGTAATAGAAGGTATTGTCAAGGACGTCCGTCATATCGGCGGTAATTAGTTTCCCCTTGATGGAGCTGTGGGTTACCGGCCGATCAAAATGAATCGTAAGGGTCTGACTGTCTTTTGCAATCACCGCCACGATCTGGGGCAGTCCTTCTCCTCTGCCCCGGCCTACAAAGGTAGTTGATATCTCCTGGTTCATCTTTACCTTGTCAATATTTTGCAGCTGGCTTACCTTGACGGTGTAGATCTTTCCGTCGATTGTACTTGGAATCGTCAGAATGACCTTTGTATTATCGACTCCGTCTACAGATGCCGCAGCAGGATAACCTAGGCCTTCAATATAGTAATGGCTGATATCCCTGGCGGACTCTCCGTCCACCGGCTGATCAAAGGTCAAAATCAGCTTTGTATCATCGGCAGGATCCAGAACCGCTGTCACCGCTTTGATCCGGTCCAATACTCCCTTTCCGACAAAATAAGCCGTTCTGTTTTCCAGCGGATTTCCGCTGTCATCGGTCAGATTCACAACGGTGATTTCGTACAGGGTATTTTCTTCCTGTTTCTCTGTTGTCAGCAGGACATAGGGCTGGGTACTGCCTGTGTTGTTGGTATCATCACCATCGTTATTTCTAATCTCCACTCCCAATACAGCCAGAGGCTTGCGGCTACCATACATCTCCCGGATGCTGTAGTTTCTCACATCCAAAGCCAGTTCCTCATTGAGCTCGTCATCAAAAAATACCTTTACCTTTTGATTGCTCTCTTCTAAAGCCGACATTACATTGAGCTTCGATGTATCGGCTCCCTGTCCTACAAAGGTCTCGGATCTGTCTGATCCTAAAGGTTTCCCGAAGACGGTAGGTACATTGGATACCGTTACTTCATAGAGGGTCGATACCTGGAGGTCCTCGGTGAAAGTCAATATGACCGTGTCCTTGCTGTTGGGTTTTAGAGTCACATTGGAGATGGGAATCGTCCTTTGAAGCCCGTATTTTTCTTTAACGATATAATTATAGGGTTCCACAGCGGCAAGGGGGTCTACGTTCACGGCAAAGCGAACCTCGACCTTTCGCGAATTGAGCACATTGGCGCCAATGACCGCCTGATCGGCTTCTGAATCCTTTTTCCCTACGAATGTCAGAGTCTGAGCATCAGCCGGGACTCCGTAGAGAGATTTGACTCCGCTTATAGTCAGCTCATACAGTACCGGTTCATGGCTGTCCGTGGTGAGGATAATCGTTTGCCGATCCTTGTCCAGGCTAACGCCCTTTATGGTTAAATAGACATAGTTCACATTTTTCCCGGTGATCGTAAACGTAGCATTGGAGATATCAATTTTTTTGTTATACGTAATTCTTACTTCACGATAATCCACCTGGGGCTCCCCTAAAATAACGGGTTTACCGGTATCCAGAGCTAGACCTATAAAGCTTACAAACTGATTATTGACAAAAACGGTATAGAGAGTATTGGGGCTTTGCTCCGCCGTCGTCAAAAGGATAGTCTTGCCCTCCGGATCGTAGTCGGCAACCTCTGCCTTTTTGACCTCCAGTTGACTGGAGCTAGAAGTAAATATGGTGAATTGGGATGGGCTCACCTTTTTTACCGGTCTGTCGGTTTCAATCTCCACCCGGGTATTGGTCACGGCCGTGGCGCTCACGATTCTGAACTGGCTCCGTGCACCGACGGTTTCGTTAATGCTCGCCAAAACTTCATCGGAAACCGCCAGGTAACCGCCCAGCACAACGCTGTCCACAATGCTTTCTTGCCTGTTGAGGTACTGCATCACCTCATCGGGAACCACGGTCACCCCTTTGGGCAGAAGAATAATCGGCCAGCCCTTCTTTGCCGCATAGGAGGATCCGGTAAAAGCATCGGCATATTGGGTCCCCTGGGCTATGATGATCCCCGCAGGATCAGGGAAATACTTCTCTGCAATCTCCAGGGAGTCTGCTTCAATACTGCTGACATCAAGATCCGTATCAAGGAGCAAGGCCGACCAGACTTCCAGGTCCAGGTCCCCTACGATCTCAACGGATTTGATTCCAAGCTCTCCGACGGTTTCAAGGAGAAAATCCACCTGTCTTGCATCGGCATACAAAATCGGTGTTTTCTCCTTGGCAGCTGCCGCACAAATCTTGAGGGCGGGATCAAATTCTAGGCCTGTGGCAACAAATGCCTTTTCAAAGGAAGCGCCTGCCTTCTTGGCAATCTCTTTGGCCGTTTCATATCGATTAGAGCCTGCAACCCTCTGGGTATTCCACACCAGCATCTTTAGTTCATTGAATACATCCTTCGATACAACCGCCTCTCCGCCGACCACATAGATGGTATCCGGAGATAAACGCAAAATCTCCTCTTTGGTCTCATCGCTCAACCGGTCCGGCTGGGTGATTAAAATCGGTGCATTGTAAACGGCTCCTAAAAGCGATGCAGCCAAAGCGTCAGCAAAAAAGTTGTCCCTTCCTGTGGCAATAATCACCGTATCGGCTCCGTCAGGCCAGCCGGCTTTGCTGATCGCCACCGCCGTGTCATACCGATTGTCACCCCAGAGCCTGTTGTCCTGTAGGTCCGCTGCAAAAGCCAAATTGCCAAATAGCAGATTGAGCAAGAGAACAAAAACAGTCAGTAACGCGAACTTTCTATGTAGCCTCATCCTATCTCCTCCATATTAAAGTATATTGATATATTTTTAACCCTTGAAAACCTTTATCCGTTCCTTCCTTTCATGGAGTTACAACAAGATCTGATAGACCTCATTCCTTTATCTTAACAAGCGGCATAGGAGTTGTATGATCTTCTGATAGTAGACAGGACTAAAGAAAAAATTAGCCTAAAGCGGTAAATCTCATTTTATCATCCATTGTTTGAATTCTCAGTTCTCTTCTTCTAAACAGACGCAGACGGGTCCAAAATGTTCCATACTTTTTGGCAAATTCGAGCGCAGAAGAAAAGCTTTTCCATGATTTTATTCTATCATACACCTTTCGTCATAATCAATCACAATGCATTTGACACATAAAAAAAGATCCTTCAATAACGGATCTTCTAATGGCAAAATCATAATTATCATTTATTTTCTAAAATACTCTTTCAACGCCTCTTCCCAGTGACGAATATAATAGTCAAATTGAAGCTCCAGCATAAAATTTTTCAGCACGGAATACTTCGGCCTTTTCGCCGGCCTTGCAAGTTCCTCAGTTGTTATTGGCAGTACCTGCACATCCTTCCCGGCCAGCTCAAAAATCTTCTTTGCAAACTCATACCAGCTGCACTGTCCGTCATTGGATACATGATAGGTCCCATAGGCTTCGGTTTCGATAATCATCTCAATCACCTGAACCAAATCCTTTGTATAGGTGGGTGAACCTATCTGGTCGTCTACTACTTTTACAGCATCTTTCTCCTCTGCCAGTCTCAACATTGTCTTCACAAAATTTCTCCCGTTCTCCCCATAAAGCCAGGCTGTTCTTAAAATATAATACCTTTGACAGATCTCTTTTAGCATCACTTCACCGGCCCATTTTGATTTACCGTATATACTTAATGGATTTGGTCGATCAAATTCGATGTATGGTTCTTTTTTTTCACCATCGAATACAAAGTCCGTAGAAATATGCAATATGCGTGAGCGATTTTCATAAGCAGCCACTGCAAGATTACGTACTCCTAGAGCATTGACTTTATAAGCCAAATCTACATTGTTTTCACAACTATCCACATCTGTATATGCAGCAGAATTGATGATCATATCTGGCTTAATCTGTTTCACTTGCTCTAAAACATCTGTCAAATTAGTAATGTCAAGATCTCTTTTATCGCGTTTTATAACTTCGTGTTTTTGAGAAAGCATTTTTGATACATCAAACCCTAATTGGCCATTTGCACCTATAAGCAGAATTTTCAATTAATTCACCTCCCATATTTATACTGGTATCTTTATATATGTTTTATTCTTCTTTTCTTTTTTTCTAGTTGATTTATATGGTAAAGTTTATTTCATTAGGATTTTTCACGCAAAGGCAAAATAACATGTAATATAACTTTTTCTCCGACACCTATATAAGCCCAGCAAGAGTACAAATCTTTAATAAGATCATTATTTTTAGAATTTATCTTTACATTTCAGTTAATATATTATTTGGCTTTTTGCATTCAATTTCGTAGAAAACTCACTTACTTTCGAGCAGTAGTATCATTATTAAGTTGAGAATATTTTATATCTTGATACAACGCATATTAAGGATATAAAAAAATAGCCGTGCTAAGCACGGCTATTTTTGGTTCATTTTTCTTGACCTTTATCAGTCAATACAACTTTTACAGACTGCATTAATCCATTCTCGGTTATAATGGTGAGATAGAAACTATCTCCAGGAGCTGCCCCATTAATATAGGTCAGGGTTCCACTTCCTGTACCATCTTTATTTGAGTCGAATTTTACTGTGAAATCCTTAGCGTTTCCGTTTACATCTTTCTTGTTGGATATAACAAAGGTAAACTGTTTGTAATTCTTATTGTATTGATCTTTTGATTCAATGTGGAAGTAAACACCCCAGCCACCAGGATAGATACTTCTCTTTCCTTCATTCTTGAAGTCGTAATTTAAGGTAACTACTTCAGGATTTTCCTGCCAACCTTCATGACCTCTGATTGTCAAATACTGAGCTACAGGAGCAGCGCTACTATAGGTCAAATCCTTAGAAATAGTGTACGTTCCGCTCTCTGCTTCGATAATAAAGTTCACCTTGGTAGTCTTATCAGCGCCTTCTGTATCTATTTCATTTTTCACCCAAATGGTACCAACTGCATCAGCGGCAGGCTCGGAAACGATCTTAACGTCGGCAATCCATGCTTTCAATGCACTGTTGTTGAGGTTTTGAACCATGAAGGTTACTTCCGTGGGATCGAAAGGCGGAGTGATATCCATCTCAATGTACTCCTTGATCGGGATTCTTACGACGGTCCAGTCCGCAGTTGCAACGACTTCCTTCCGAGCCCTGGATTCGGTGCCCTTGCTGGGATCTCCGGATCTGAAGCCTACACCAAAAGTCTCTCCGCCCTTTTCGCCCTTGACGGCAAACTGCAGGTAAGCATCCTTATACTTGGTCAAATCGCGGGGCGGGAAAGCTATATATCCGCGCCACCATGCTCCTCCTTCCTGATACACATGAATCCTCAAAGAAGGTTGACCGTTGTAGGTAACATCATTGTCAATCGGCAGCTTGTTGTCGGTTGTTACCTCAAGGTTATCGCCGCCTGCCCAAGTTCCCCCGTTGATGTCAATCACGTACAAGTCCTCAAAGTCCCCAGCACAAACTGTAGATACATCAATATCAGTTACTGGAACGGAAACTGCCTTAACAACAGTCTGAGGAACTACTACCTTGGTATCACCTTTCAAACCAACTACTGTGTAGTTGATCATATGAGAAGTTTTATTCTTATCACCGGTATACAACTTGTCAAAGTCAGCAATTTCGTAACCAGTGATATCTTTCGGATCTACAGCTTCCATTGTGAAGGTATACTCATCTACTACAGTAGTTGTGTTATTTTCTGTATACAGAAGCTTAGCAACGAAGGTTTCGGTACCTTTGGTAGTATCGTTAGCCTTGAACCATTTGTTTCCGTTTTCATCAACATAGTAGCTTACGATGTCAGCATTTCCATCAACGGCTTCATATACAACACTGTATCCAGGTACGGACCGGAAATCAATGTTGTCACCATACTGATCCTTCACAATCATAATCTTGTCGTCCCGATCTGCTACACCGTAACCTACATCATCCAAAGCTACTTTTTCGCCTAACTGCAAAGCTTTCTTAAACCAGCCTTGCATACCGCCAAATGAAGTCGGAACAGGAGCAGGCTCAACGGCAACAGTCAATTGCTGAGCTTTCGCAGTAGCAGTAATAATTGTGAATACTACTTGCTTAGCACCAACATCAGGTCTAACCTTCAATACCAATGCACCGTCATTCAAATAGTCAACGTTGGTGAGCAACTGACCGTTTGTTACATTAATGGTAACACCGCCAGGAACATTAATTGGAATATCGCTTGCCTTTGTCAGCTTAACACCATATTGGTTATAAGCTTCAAAATTCAAGACAGTCTCTTTACCCTCTTTTAAGAGTCCAGCAGGACTAATGTCAAATCGATCGACCTTGGATTTCTCTTTAACATCTACCTGAACGGATGCAAATTTACCATTCTTTGAAGTTAAAGTAATGAAAGCCGGGCCATATCCATTATTCTCAGGATATCCATCAGGAGTTATTAATTTGAGGATAGTCTTGCCGTCTTTCTCAGTCAGGGTAGCTTTTGCAACTGATTCTGAAAGATTTCTTACTTCAATCTGACCAGTAATATTGGCTAAGGATAAAACATTGCCATACTGATCTCTTACTGTTACTGGGAAGTAGTATTCTTTCTGATTCAGATCAGTTGATTGATATACATTCTTATCAGCTTCAGAAGTGGTCAACTCACCAATAACGATTTCAGCAATGTTAGCTGCTTGAGCAATCGTAAATACTTGTGAAGTAATTACTGTTCCAACTTGAGCTGTTAAAACAACTTTCTGATCAACTTGATACTCATACTGATCATTTCTTGTTACAGTAACAAGTCCGTCTTTGTTTACGGTAGCTTGGTTACCAATAGAGGTTCCAATTATAGCTGAAGAATAAGCAGAACTGGTAATATCTTCACCGTATTGGTTATAAATCTTAAGGGTAGCTGTAATCTTCTTCGGATCTTTAGCATCAATTACAGCGATATCAGTTGTGAATTCAATATTAGCTACTTTGGATTCTTCTACAGCAGCAGAAGCTGTAAGTTCTACCCCATCAACTTTAGCGGTTACTACATATTGACCAGTCAACAGCTTGTAGGAAGCGTTCAAAGTAGCTTCTGTTTTTGCATCGTTCCAAACTGGATCAGCAAAGCTAGTTGCATATCCGTCTCTCTTAACAGTGAAGGTTACTTTTGAAGTATCCTCTACAGGTTTATTGAAGACTACCTTCAAAGATTTCGCAGAAACAGCTGCTAGACTCGTAATCTTCAATTCTTCCTCAACTACCATAGCTTCTTCAGCAGCTGCTACAATAGCTTCGGATACAGCATTCGGTCCGCCGAGTACTTCCAAATCAGCGCCGGCAACGGATGCTAAGAAATCAGCGGCAGCGTCGCTCAGCTCGTCGCCAACCAATACTACAGGAGCATTGATCTTAGCGGCATAGGGAGCTGCAGCAAAGGCATCGGCAAAAGCTTTACCGGTAGCCAGCAATACTTTTGCAGGAGCTTCGAACTTAGCTGCATATTCTGCAGACAGTTCATAGATATCTCCGTCAACAACAACTTCGTCTACGTCTACTAGGCCTTCACGGTAAACAACCGGAATACCGAATTTTGCAGCGTAGGAAGCAACAGCCAGAGCTTCACCGAAATCCAAACCGTCAACTACCAAAGCTTCGTCTGCACCGGTGATTTCGATAACAGCGTTTGCAATGGCAGCAGAGGTCTCATAACGGTTTTTGCCTTGGATTCTTACGATGGCATCATCAGCCAAGCCAAGGTCTTCCTTGATCTGCTCTACAACTGCTTCGGAAACGGCTTCGGGTCCGCCAAGTACATATACTTTGCTGGGAGCCAGATCCAGAAGAGCAGCTCTTACGCGCAGATCCAAATCAACATTGGGGTTGGCATCAACCAACAGGATAGGTGCATCCAAAGCAGCTGCCAGAGGAGCACCGGCCAATGCATCAGCAAAGATGGTTGCTGTCTTAGCTGCATCTTTGCTCTTTAAGCCGGCAGCAATGATTACAGTGTCGGCTCCGTTGGGCCAACCGGCTTCTGCAATTTTGATTGCAGTTTCGATTCTGTTCTCACCGTACAGTCTTGGCGCAGCAAATACTGTGCCGCTGAACAGTGCTGTGAAGAGCATCACAAGAGACAGAACCAAAGACAGTTTCTTGAATTTTCTCACAGAGAAGCCCCTCCAATCAATTAATGTTTTTGTTAGAATTGTTTATAAATGATTTCCTCATATGTAGGAAACCAAACTGTAAGCTATCCCTCCACATCACTCCCTTCACTATGTATCCCACACCCCTCATAACTGCATCGCACCTAAAGTTTTTGTGGTTCCCTTTAGACCTTTGAAAATTTATACAATTTATACAAAGGTCTATTCATCTTTAGTAAAGTAGCTTAGATGTGAGGTTTACACCATTTGACATGAAAGCTATTACGCTGGTTCGTCTACCATATCTTATATTATAAAGCATCTATAGCTCCTGTCAATAGGTTTTAAATACAATCAGCTAAAATTCCACTAATTACCTAAGCCGTACTTACCACTGCAGCAAGGTTCCCTCTCATCGACAGCCCTTTGAGGTTCGATGCAGTCATAAACACTGATAATAATAAATATTCTACATTGAATCTAAAAATCCTTCAAAATTTTCAAATTAACTGCCATGTTTTTACTGGTATACATGGAATATCATGCTGATATTCGCCGGCAGTTGAAGGAGAACAGACAGTCATGTTTACCGGCGGGGTTGGTACTCTCGTCAAGGGGGGTACTGCCCGAGGTAGCGATTTTAACACTATGATAGACGAAAGAGAAGATAAAAAGTTTCAAAAAAAATAAACTTTTTTTAGATAATTTTCCGTATTGTATCACAAACATAATCGATTTCTTTTTCTGAGAGATTTGTGTAAAAAGGAATCGCCAGAGAATGAGCCGATATCCTGTCCGTTACAGGGAAATCCCCTCGCTTAAATCCAAACATTTCCACCATATAGGGCTGCAGATGAATTGGAGTGAAATAAGGCCTGCAGGCTATCCCATGCTCCAGGAGCCGTTTCATAAAGCGGTTCCGGTCCATTCCGTCCTCCAGCCTTATCACATATACAAACCAGCTCATCTTTGTTACGTTTTTATCAATATAGGGGATATGGATCCCTTCTATTTGGCTGAGCCTCTCATTATACATCTGGGCCACTTTGTTCCGCTTTTCGATGATTTCATCCAGCCTTTCCATTTGGGCTGCTCCCAGGGCGGCATGGAGTTCACTTAAGCGGTAGTTGTAGCCTAATCTCTCATGATGGAGCCAAAAACCCGTATTGCCCCTGCCCTGGCTTCTCATGCTCCGGCACAATTCCGCCACTTCGTCATCATTGGTTACGATCATCCCGCCTTCCGCAGTGGTGATCTGCTTGTTGGGATAAAAAGCATAGACGCCCCCATCTGCCAGGGTGCCTGCAGGAATGCCGTCATATTCAGAGCCCAAAGCTTCCGCAGAATCCTCTATGACCTTCAAGTTATACTTTTTAGCCAGTTCCATGACTTTCTTCATGTTCACCGGTTGGCCGAAAACATCCACCGGGAGAATGGCCTTGGTCTTCTCCGTTATCTTTTCCTCAATTTTATCCACGTCAATATTATAGGTCAGAGGATCGATGTCCACATAAACCGGCTTTGCCCGTTCAAAGAGGAAACAGTTCGTAGAGGCAACAAAGCTAAAGGGAGTGGTGATCACCTCATCCCCTTCACCTATCCCCAAAGCCCTGACCAGCAAATGAAGGGCACTGGTGCCGCTGTTGACTCCAATGGCATGTTTGACCCCTACATATTCCCTAATCTTCTTCTCAAATTCCTCCAACATGGGCCCTATACTATATACGTCGGAATTTAATACTTTATTCACCATTTCTATTTCTCTTTGGGTTATATCCATCCCGGATAATGGGATCCTCATCTCCTCAGCTCCTTCCATTTCCCTTCTACGATCGTTACTACATCGTGTTTCAACATGACCAAGCCTTCCCGGTATTCCCCAATCCGGGGATGATTGGCAATACCCTTCAGGTTATTCAATATATAGATGGGAAAGTTTTCTCCACATTCATATGCCAAGGGATAACCTCCGCCAAATCTGGGATTGACCTCCGAGATGTAATACTCCCCGTTTACCAAAAACACATCGATATCGATGGGCCCGAGGCTACCCAGCTTGCGAACAAGCTTTTCAACCATGCAAAAAAGCTTTTCATCCCGGAAGGATACGGCCTTATCCGTCTCTCCCGCCCTCATCTTCAGCTTTTTCTTTGCAAAGATGGATATGATCTCCTTTGACAGAATATCGGTATAGACATCGACGCCCAGCTCTTCTCCCCGCATCAGTTCCTGGATTAAAAGAGTGGGATCCCGCTTTAGGACCAGTTCCAGCTCCTCCATGTCGTACACTTCATGGATGCCGATGCTGGCACTGCCGGTCCGGGGCTTGACAAACGCCGGAAAACTGATTTGTCCTTCATCCAGGGCTTTTTTGAATTCTTCCCTTGTCCTGTATGTACGGGGGGTTTTAAAGCCATTGGCCGTCAAAAACTGATACATGGCATATTTATCAAAGCAGGTCTCCGTCACAACATAGGGAGAGACAAAGAGCTTTACTCCCAGTTCCTCAAACTGCCGGATATTTTGGGCAAGAAGGCTTAGCTCCGGATCGATCAGGGAAAACATGCCCCTGATCTTCTCCTTCATGCATATTTCCTTGAGCCTATCCAGATAATGAGCATCTGTAATGGGAGGAACAACATAGCCCCTTGCGCCGATGTGCATAGCCGGGGCCAAAGGATCCGAATCGGTAACAATGATCTCTCCCTGATTTTGAAATTCTTTTATGAAGTACTTCAGAAGCTGAGTCCTTCTGCCGGCACTTGTTATAAGCAGATTCATCTATTTCAGTTCTCCTTTGCGAACTTTCTCCATTGGCTGAACAGGACCGGCAGCCCGCCGGTGTGGATGAATAAAACATTACAATTGCGAATTTTGTGGGTATCCAGATACTGCTCCATCCCATAGAAGGCTTTGCCGGTATAGGTAGGATCCAGAAAGATGCCCTCCTCCTTTGCGACCCGTTTGATCGTATGCAAGACTTCTCCATAGGCATCGCCATATCCTTGACCGATATACCGGTCTTCGAAATGGATTCGATCCTCTATATGAGCAAAATCCAGTTCCCTTTCCCTGAGATATTCCTGGACGCTCTGCAGCACAACGGGCACTCCCCGCTCCCGCCGCCTGGCAATGCTGATGCCCACCACCCCGGTGTCCGTTCCGTAACGCAAGGTTCCCGCCACA
>ENA-OWOZ01003121-OWOZ01003121.1-bioreactor-metagenome-genome-assembly--contig:-NODE-3121-length-11356-cov-5.407838_pt1 | contig 11356 bp, 10 predicted proteins | sample MGYA00238140_ERZ651804 | MGnify/ENA primary metagenome ERZ651804 (study PRJEB26910, sample SAMN07631232) | bioreactor metagenome | isolation source: Switchgrass digestor | place: USA: Dartmouth... | reverse complement strand
CCGCCGTATACCGAACGGTATGTACGGTGGTGTGGGAGGTCGGAAAATAAATTAATTATTTTCCTCCTACCCGATTGGATTTATTGGAGAATAGTGACAGATTATATCAATATCTATCACATTAAATATTAATTTTTGTAAAGGATATTAAACTGTTTTAAAGAATACTATTATAATATTGCTAGTAAGGGGGTATGGTGATGGTAGATGTCGATAAGGAATATAGTATATCTGAAGTATCTGAAATAACTGGCTATCCTCCTCATGTGTTAAGATTCTATGAAAAGGAGTTTGAATTAGACATACCAAGAAATGATTCAAACCACAGATATTATACCTACAATGAAATTGAAATGTTTCAATATATTAAGTCCTTGCAGGAAAAAGGCTTCAGCAATAAACAGATAAAACTCATACTGAAATCTCCAGAAGTATTAGTTAATTCAGATAATGAAATTGCTTTAACAAATATAACTCCTCAGGATAATATAAATATTATATTACTTGCAAAGGAAATCTCACAAAATATGCAGGATAGCTTTTTCAATAGGCTTATTGATATACTAGAGAGCAATAAGGAGCATAATACTCAAATTATAAAAGAGCTGACTGATGAAATTATCGCATTAAGGAATGAGTTAAATAGCAAAGAACGGGATGTTTTAATCTGCGAAAATGCAAAATTGAAGATGAAGGTTAAGGAGAAATCCTATGAAGTGGCTGAGCTTAAGGAAAAAATAAAAAGGCTGGAGAATAACAGGGGGTTCTTCAAAAGAATATTTCATAGAGGCAAAAAAAATTTATGAATACTAATGAATAGAATCTTGCAATTTAATTATATAAATAAATATTTTTAGTTAATATTTAGATATATTTTGCAATTTATTAAAATTGTAATCTAATTTTCAGAAATATGTCTTGTATTATAGAGTTGCTTGTGTTATAATTTACTTAAATAAAGCGATAATGAAATAAAGCGAAAGGATAGATAACATGAAGCAAAATAATAATCTTCTCAAATTTAATCACAAGCATAATTCTAAGAGCTGCGGAGCAATTACCTGCATCAATAATGTATGTGGCACTTGCATTAAAGATAAAAAAGACAAATGTGAACTATATGAAAATGTACTTATTCAGGAATATTAAAATTTGATAGAAATAATATTAGGAAATAGCCTATTGCATGCAATAGGCTATTAATATTTAATTGTTCTTTTTTCTTGCATACTTTGCTATAATAATAGATAGTTAGTGATAAGGAGGAAAACTAATGAAGAAAAAATACACTATTGTAACTTACGGTTGCCAAATGAATGAGCATGATTCAGAAAAAATATCGTGGATATTAGAAAATTTAGGGTATGAATGGACTGAAAATAAGGAAGATAGTGATTTTATAGTATATAATACATGTTTAGTCAGGGAAAATGCAGAATTGAAAGTATATGGACAATTAGGCGCTTTAAAAGATCTGAAAAGAAAAAATCCTGATTTAATCCTTGCAGTCTGTGGCTGCATGATGCAAAGAGAGGAAGCTAGAAGGGTAATACTTGATAAATATAGACATGTGGATATAATCTTTGGCACAAATAACATTCACAAGCTGCCATTGCTAATTGACAGACACAAACAGACTAATGAAACTGTTGTTGATATAGTAGAAGATACCAGAGATATTGATGATAATATTGAAGCCAATAGAAAATATGGTTTTAAGGCTTTTGTAAACATCATGTATGGATGCAACAATTTCTGTACCTATTGTATCGTTCCCTACACAAGAGGAAGAGAAAGAAGCAGGGAACCTGAAAGCATTATTAAGGAAATTGAAAAGCTGGCTGAAGAAGGATATAAGGAGATTATGCTATTAGGCCAAAATGTGAATTCCTACGGTAAAACATTGAATATTGAATATACTTTTGCAGATTTACTGAGGGATATTAATAAAATTCAAGGCATTAAGAGGATTAGGTTTATGACTTCACACCCAAAGGACTTGTCAGATGAACTGATATATGCTATGGCCAGCCTAGATAAAGTTTGTGAACAACTGCACTTGCCGGTTCAATCTGGAAGCAACAGAATTCTAAAGGCAATGAACAGAAAATATACAAGGGAAGACTACTTATTATTAATTGAGAAAATCAAAAAAGCAATACCTGATATATCCATCTCTACAGACATTATAGTAGGATTCCCTGGAGAAACTGAGGAAGACTTTTTAGATACATTGGATCTAGTAAAAAAGGCAAGATTTGATTCTGCATTTACATTTTTATATTCCATAAGAGAAGGCACAAAAGCTGCACAAATGGAGAATCAAGTGCCAGATGATATAAAGCATGAAAGATTTCAAAGGTTATTGGATACAATCTATCCTATATTCTATGAGGAAAATCTAAAATATCTAAATAAAACTGTTGAAGTCTTAGTGGAAGAAGTAAGTAAAAATAATGATGAAGTCCTTTCTGGAAGAACCAGAACTGGCAAACTGGTTCATTTTAAAGGTAGTAAAGATCTGATAGGCAAATTTGTAAATGTCAAGATTACAACACCCAAAACCTTTACATTGGAAGGTCATTTAATTTGATTTGGAGGTTTTAATATTGGACAGCTTGACGCCAATGATGAAACAATACAAGAAAATCAAGGAAAAGTATAAGGATTGCATCTTGTTTTTTAGATTAGGCGACTTTTATGAAATGTTTTTTGATGATGCAATTATTGCTTCAAAAGAGTTGGAAATAGCTCTAACACATAGGGAGTCCGGAGGTGATACAAAGGCACCTATGTGTGGAGTACCTCATCATGTTTCCGAAGCATATATAACCAAGCTAGTTGAAAAGGGATATAAGGTAGCAATCTGTGAGCAGTTGGAAGATCCTCAACTGGCTAAAGGACTTGTAGAGAGGGATGTAATTAGAGTTATAACCCCCGGGACCATTACAGATTTAAATGCACTAGACGAAAAATCCAATAACTATCTTCTTTCAGTATATATAGATGAAATGGGGGCAGGACTATCCTATGTTGACAGCTCAACAGGTGAAATGTATACTACAGAACTTATGGAGGATGAAGCCCAGGTAGAGGAATTCTTATTGGACGAAATAGGAAAAATATTGCCGTCCGAGGTACTTTGCAATGAAAAGTTTGTAAACAATAAGAAGTTATACAAAACTATTAAGAATAGAATCAACCCATATATAAATATATACGACTCCAATTCCATTGCTTCTGTAGACTGGGCCAGCAAAATTCTAAGCCATTTCAACGTTAATAGCCTAAACTCCCTTGGCCTTAAGGGAAAGGCATATTCAATAATAGCCACAGGGAAGCTGCTTGAATACCTTTATGACACTCAAAAAAATTCCCTGGACCATATAAGCAGCATAGAGTTTTACAATCCTCAGGAATACATGATTTTGGATTTAAACACCAGGATAAACCTTGAAATACATGAAACCATTAAAGGAAGAAATAAAAAAGGTGCCCTTTTATGGCTTTTAGATAAAACATCAACAGCTATGGGAGGAAGACTATTAAGAAATTGGTTAGAGCAACCTCTGTTGGATAAGAATAGTATTGAAAAACGCCAGGAAATTGTCGATATATTTGTAAATGATATTATTTTGATGGATGAAGTTAAGAATCTGTTAAAAAATGTTTATGATTTGGAGAGAATTATTGGTAAAATATCCTATGGCAATTGCAATGGAAGGGACTTGTATTCTCTTAAAATATCAATAGAAAAAATTCCTCATCTCAAGAAGCTTTTAATGGAATCAAATAAAAGTCCTCTTGTAAATTTAGGTTTGGAAATTGACCCTCTTGATGATATTTATGAATTAATTGATAAATCCATAGTTGATAACCCTCCTATTTCCGTAAAGGAAGGCGGACTAATAAAAAAAGGTTACAACAAGGAACTGGATGCATTAAAAGATGCAAGTAAGGATGGCAAACAATGGCTAGCAAATTTAGAAGCCAAGGAAAAAACAAAAACAGGCATTAAAAATTTAAAGATTGGGTTCAATAGAAAAACTGGCTATTATTTTGAGGTTACCAAGTCATATTTCGATTTAGTACCTGACTATTTTATACGAAAGCAAACATTAACAAATGCTGAAAGGTTTGTTACTGATGAATTAAAGGAGATTGAACTAAAAATACTAGGCTCAGAAGAAAGAATAATTGAGTTGGAATTCAACATATTTCAGGACATTAGAAAGGCAATAAAATCACAGATATTAAGGATACAAGGTGTTAGCAAGCTTATTTCAAAAATTGACGTTCTAAATGCTTTTGCACAGGTTGCTTACAAAAATAATTATGTAAGGCCAAAGCTGAATAACAGAGGTTTAATAAGAATTATTGAAGGAAGGCATCCTGTTGTAGAAGAAACCTTAACTGATAGTATGTTCGTTCCTAATGATACTCTGCTGGATAATAATAAAAACAGAATTCAGATAATAACCGGACCAAATATGGCAGGAAAATCCACTTATATGAGACAGGTTGCCATAATTACTTTAATGGCTCAAATAGGTTCCTTTGTGCCTGCCAAGGAAGCTGACATATCCATAGTGGACAGGATATTTACAAGAATAGGAGCTTCAGACAACCTTTCTCAGGGAGAAAGTACCTTCATGGTAGAAATGAATGAAGTATCCAACATTATTAAAAATGCAACTCAAAAGAGCCTTATAATATTGGACGAAGTAGGTAGAGGTACAAGCACATTTGATGGCCTTAGCATAGCATGGGCTATAGTAGAGCATATTGCAAATAATATTAAGGCAAAAACATTATTTGCCACCCATTATCATGAACTGACTGAATTAGGCAATAAACTTGAAGGAGTCCGTAATTTAACAGTGCTTGTAAGAGAAGAAAAGGATGAAATTATTTTCTTGAGAAAAATTGTCGAAGGAAGCACAGACAAAAGCTATGGAATTGAAGTTGCAAAGCTGGCTGGCATAGACAAGAAAATCATCGATAGAGCTAATGAAGTACTAAGAGAAATAGAAAAAAAGCAGTATTCAATAAATGCTAAGTTTAAGGAAGACAAAAACTATCAGTTTAGCCTTATAGATTATAAAAAAGACTATCTGATAAATAAAATCAAAAACATAGATGTTACAAGAATTACTCCAATAGAAGCAATTAATCTATTGTATGAATTAAACATGGAAGCAAAGAAGCTCGAGGAGATGGCATAGATGCACAAAATTAAGTTATTGGACGAATATACAATACAGAAAATTGCTGCAGGTGAAATAATAGAAAGGCCTGCATCTGTTATAAAGGAATTAGTTGAAAACTCATTAGATGCAAAAGCAACTAACATAGTTGTTGAAATTACCAATGGAGGAAAGGACTACATTAGGGTAACAGATGATGGGGAAGGTATATTGGATTCAGATTTGGATTTGGCCTTTAAAAGACATTCTACCAGTAAGATAGAAACTGTAGAAGATTTATTTAAAATCGTATCCTTCGGGTTCAGAGGAGAAGCATTATCAAGTATTTCTGCAGTGGCTAAGGTTGAAGTGCTGACAAAAACAAGTTACAGCCTGACAGGCACTCAGGCATTTGTAGAAAATGGCGAAATAATAAGCAAAAAACCTGTAGGCTGTCCTAAAGGAACCACTATGATAGTGAGGGACCTGTTTTATAATATTCCTGTTAGGCGCGGTTTTTTAAAAAGCGAATCTAATGAATCTTCGTATATTGACGATACATTATATAGATTTGCTCTTGGAAATACTGATGTTTCCTTTAAATATATTAAGGATAATAAGGTAATTTTTAACACCTCAAAAAACAACAGCCTTATTTCCAATATATATAGTTTATTAGGAAAAGATTTTAGCAATAATCTTATTAAGGTAGATTATAAATCCAAAAATGCTCATATTTATGGCTATATTTCAAATAACACATTATATAGAGGAAATCGAAAGCATCAGTACCTGTATGTTAATAAAAGACATGTTAGAAATAAAATCATAACAAATTTAATAGAGGATAAATATAAGTCTTTAATACCTATAAATAAATTTCCTGTGTTTATTTTATTTATAGATGTAGATCCTTCATTTGTTGATGTGAATATACATCCTACGAAGCAGGAAATTAAATTCCTAAATCAGGATGAGATTAATAATTCATTAGAAAACATGATTTTTAACGCTTTAAATAATAATATATATATACAGAAGTTAACCTTTGAAAGAGAAAAAAAGGAACCTGATTATGAAGAACTTCCTCTGTTATTTGAAAAAAATCTAATAGATATTAACGTAGTAGATAATAATAATGAAAGTTATAATTACATCTATAAGGATAATGAAAAAAATAAAGATATTAAAGAATTCAATATTGATGTAATTAATCAAGCACCTAAAGAGAATGTTCAGATTGAAGAAGATCTGGAGCCTAAAAGTTTAAAAGAACCTATTAATTTTTTGAATAGCTTTAGAATAATTGGAGTAGTTTTCAATACCTATATTTTATTAGAAGATATTGAAAACGAAAAACTTCTTATTATGGATCAGCATGCAGCTCATGAAAGGATAATGTATGAAAGGTATAAAAGGGAATTTGAATCAGAAAAAATAGCAATTCAAAACCTATTAACCCCGGAAATATTGGAATTAAGTACCTGGGAAGTGGATATTGTCAACAAAAATTCAAAACTATTAAAGGATTTAGGGTTTATTGTAGAAGAATTTGGTCAAAACAGTATAATATTAAGAGGTGTTCCTTTGCTGTTTGGCATTCCGCAAGCAAAAAATTTCTTCATTGAGATATTGGATGGATTAACAAAAGACTTGAAAAGTGGCTATGACATTAAATTAGATAAGATTATGAAAATTGCATGTTCCAAAGCAATAAAAGGCGGAGACAGGATTACAGATGTTGAAATTGAGAAGCTTATTGAACAATTAAAAAATGCTGATAATCCTTATACATGCCCTCATGGTAGACCAACAATTATTGAAATAACTAAAAAGGACATAGAAAAAGAATTTAAAAGAATCATGTAGAAGGATGATGAAATTTGAATAAAAAGCAAAACCTCTTGATTATTCTGGGACCTACAGCCGTGGGTAAATCTGACGTAGCTATAAATGTTGCAAAAAAAATAGATGGCGAAATTATTTCTGCAGATTCAATGCAAATATATAAGTATATGGACATAGGAACAGCAAAGGTAAAGCCTGAAGAAATGGAAGGCATTCCTCATTACCTAATAGATGTGGTATACCCAGATGAAGAGTTTACTGTTGCAGATTTTAAAAACCATGCTGAATACTATATTAATAGAATCAACAACATGGGCAAGATTCCAATAGTAGTAGGAGGTACGGGACTTTATATAAATTCCTTAGTATATGAACTTAAATTTACAAAGGTAAAATCCAATAAGGATTTTAGGATGAAGTACAATGAAATTGCAGATAAATATGGAGACGAGTTCATATATGATGAATTATGTAAAATAGATAAAAAAACAGCAGAAAAAATAAGCCCTAGAGATAGAAAAAGAATAATCAGAGCATTGGAGATATACTATGAAACTGGAAAACCCATGTCTTTTTTTAATGAGGATTTCAGAAGAAAAACAGAAAAGTACAATCTTGTGATGATTGGACTTAATACAGATAGAAACTTATTATATTCCCGTATAGAAAAAAGAGTTGATAAAATGATTGAAAATGGGTTAATTGATGAAGTCAGAAAGCTTTTGGATATGGGATATGATAAAAACCTGCCATCTCTGCAGGCTATTGGATATAAGGAGATTATTTCCTATATTGATGGGGAGTTAAAGCTGGAGGAAGCAATAGACCTTTTGAAAAGAAATACCAGAAGGTTTGCAAAAAGGCAGTTAACATGGTTTAGAAGAGATGACAGAATAATGTGGATTGACATTAAAGGTTTTAATAATGTTGATGAAATCGGAGATTTCATTATACAACAATTACAATAAATACTACTCAAAACAATAAGGGAGGTTTATTAATGAAAGGATCCTTAAATCTACAAGACGTATTCTTAAATAAAGTGCGAAAGGAGAATAAAGAGGTAACTATTTTTTTAATCAACGGTTATCAAATAAAAGGATTTATAAAAGGATTTGATAACTATGTTATAATCATTGAAAATAGCGAAAAGCAGCAAATGGTTTATAAACATGCAGTATCAACTATAATACCAAGCAAACAGATTAAATTAGTAAACAAAACCAGTGATGAAGAATAGGCTAACAATAGTCTCTGTTAATTCAGAGACTTTTAAATTGTTTAACGAAAGGTGAAGGATATGAACAGAAAAACAATAGATTTATTATGTAAGCAATACAGATTAAATGAAGAAGTGGTAACATATGTTAATTCCAAGGAAAAGCTTATTGAGGATAAATTCAAAAATATAGATGAAATAATGGAATATAATCAGTATAAGGTTATAAAGAGTATGCAGGATGCTAAACTTACTTCAACAGACTTTCATTGGACAACAGGCTACGGTTACGGAGATATAGGCAGAGAGAAAGTTGAAAAAATATACTCTCTAATATTTAATACAGAGGACGCACTAGTAAGACCTCTTATAGCTTCTGGGACCCATGCTCTTAATTTGACTTTATCGGGGCTACTAAGACCAAATGATGAATTCATATCCATTACCGGCAGCCCCTATGATACACTGCTGGAAGCTATTGGAGTTAAAGGAAATCATAAGGGTACCTTATTGGAATATGGAGTCAGATACAAGGAAGTGCCTTTAGTAAATAATAAAATAGATGTGGATAGGGTTATAAACAGCATAGGAGAAAATACAAAACTTCTGCTAATACAAAGGTCAACAGGCTATAGCAATAGAAGGGCTCTATCTGTAGAAGAAATACAAAATGCAATTAAATCCATTAAAGCATATAAGGAAGATATAATCATTATGGTAGATAATTGCTATGGCGAATTCACTGATAGAATAGAGCCTACAGACGTTGGGGCAGATATTATGGCTGGTTCATTGATAAAGAATCCTGGAGGTGGACTGGCATATTCAGGTGGCTATGTAGTAGGTAAAAAGGAATTGGTAGAACAGGTGGCAAACAGGAGCACAGCACCAGGAATTGGAAAGGAATGTGGTTTGACCTTTGGCATGACAAGAAATGTTTTACAGGGCTTATTTATGGCTCCACATATAGTTGCAGAAGCAGTGAAAGGCGCTACACTTATGGGAATCGTATATAAGGAATTAGGATTTGAAATAGTTCCTGATATAGATGATGTAAGAAGCGATATAATCCAGGGAATAAAACTAGGAACGCCTGAAAGGGTAGTAGAGTTCTGCAAAGGCATTCAAAGCGCTTCTGCTGTAGATTCCTATGTAATACCAACACCTTGGGATATGCCTGGTTATGAAAATAAGGTAGTAATGGCAGCAGGAGGATTTGTTGAAGGCTCATCCATTGAGTTAAGCGCTGATGGACCTATGAGGCAGCCATATTATGTGTATTTTCAAGGGGGCTTGACTTATGAACACTGCAAATTAGGTGTTATGATGTCTTTAGACAATTTATATAAAAATAACCTGATAGAAAGAAATAAGCTAATTATATAATTAGCTTATTTCTTCATTAAAGCCTTCTGAAAAGGCCTATTACTTTTCCTAATATCATTACATCCTTTACAATTATAGGGGACATAACTTCATTTTCAGGTTGTAATCGTATATAATCCTTTTCCTTATAAAATCTCTTTATAGTAGCTTCATCTTCAATTAGAGCAACTACAATATCTCCATTAATTGCATCCTTCTGTTGCTTAACAATAACATAATCTCCGTCCAATATGCCAGCATTTATCATGCTATCTCCCTGCACTCTTAGCATAAATAGGGAACCTCTTTCGGCCATTTCCACAGGTACCGGGAAGGTATCTTCAATATGCTCAAATGCAAATATAGGTTTACCAGCTGTAACTCTACCGATAATAGGGATATCTACTGTTTTCTTTGCAGGAAAACTATTATCAACATCTCTGTCCAATATTTCAATAGCCCTTGGCTTAGTTGGGTCTTTCCTTATATAACCTTTAATCTCTAGTTTTTCTAGATGTCTATGAACAGTGGATGTAGACTTTAAATCTACTCCTTTGCATATTTCTCTAACTGATGGCGGATAGCCTTTTTTTTGAATTTGATTCTTTATAAAATTCAATATATCAATTTGGTTTTGATTTAAATCCTCGTACAATATCAACACCTCACATAAATTAAGAAGTTTATATGTAATATAAGCCTGAAATATACTATTTTAGCTAATTTTATTATAGCATATGTAATAGAATTAATCAAACACTAGTTCTATTTTTTTGAAAAAAGTATTGACACAGAATATATGTTTCGCTATTATATAGTTAAGAACGAACGTTCAGAACTTATGTACGAGGTGATTACATGAGAAAACGCAGATATAGAATTGTAAATAAAAAGAGGTTTAATACCTTTTTAATATCCGCTACTATAATCATTGCATTTATTATATCTTTATTCATAAACAACAATAAAGCATATAGCCTTACATATAATGAACCATTTAAGGAAATAGTCATAAACAAAGGGGATACACTCTGGAGTATAGCATTGGAAAATATGCCTTATGACTATGATGTCAGAAAAATGGTATATGAAATAAGGGAATTTAACAATTTGGATAATGCGACAATCTATCCAGGTGACATAATAAAGGTACCAATTAAACATTAAAATAAAACGAAAACCTCCTTCTTTCAGAAGAAGGAGGTTTTATTTTTTATCTTTATCTGAGGAAGTGGGGGTTAAATTTGCTAAAGGATTGCTTCTTACAGCCTCTCTTAATCTGTCATCGTCTATATGAGTATATATTTGTGTAGTAGAAACATTTTCATGGCCTAATATGGCTTGTAAGGCTCTTATATCAACATTACCATATTTATACATCAAGGTGGCTGCTGTATGACGCAGTTTATGCGTAGAATACTTTGTGGTATCAAGACCTGCCTGTTTTAGATATTTCTCAATTAAATGCTGAATTGCCCGATTGCTTAATCTTTGATTTCTTTTACTGATAAATAGGGCATCTTTATCTATTGCATCCTTTGGTCTAACCTCCAGGTAGCTGTTAATAGCATCGATACATGATGAGTTCAAATAGATTGTTCTTTCCTTATTGCCTTTGCCAATTACGGTCAATGTATCGTCCTTAATCTTGTTTATATCAATGCTTGCCAGTTCTGATAACCTTAGTCCGCAGTTTAAGAATAGGGTAATTATAGCATAATCACGCTTTCTATACAAC
>ENA-OWOZ01003116-OWOZ01003116.1-bioreactor-metagenome-genome-assembly--contig:-NODE-3116-length-11367-cov-3.314703_pt1 | contig 11367 bp, 10 predicted proteins | sample MGYA00238140_ERZ651804 | MGnify/ENA primary metagenome ERZ651804 (study PRJEB26910, sample SAMN07631232) | bioreactor metagenome | isolation source: Switchgrass digestor | place: USA: Dartmouth... | reverse complement strand
CTATTGATAATTAATACAGGTATTTCTACATTTCTCATAGCAATGCTTACATCTGCATCTTTATAGGAAAATCCAAGCTTTAACTTATTAACAATATTTCCGCACCATGACATATAGGATACTGGAATTCCTATATCCATGCTTTTCATTTCTTCCTTAATCATCCATTCCATATTGCTTATGGGACAATCCAAAATTAAAAAATCCACTTTCTTGTGTGTATCTTCATAACCCATTGCTAAACCAGCTGTTGCTCCACCAAAAGACTGCCCCCATACGCCGATTATCTGTCCTGATGTATTTTCTAATACATAATCAATACAATCAATTAAATCATATTTCTCCCAATATCCGAAGGTAGTATATTTTGCCTTATTCTCATTAGTGCTTCTCTGATCATAAGTCAGAACATTGTACCCTCTCTCCAGAAACATTTCTGCATACGGGTAATTGGTATATCTGTTTCCACCAAGACCATGCACCAAAATTACAGTTTTATTGTTATTATTTTCCTCTGATTGTTGTGCATATATGTAATCTCCGGGAATTATATGTCCATCCAATGATGAAGTTATTTCTACTTTTTCAATTCTATATTTATCGCAAAATTCCTCATAATCCAGATTGAATTCTTCCCAAAAATTATCAGGAACATCAATGGTATTTTCGTTGATGACTAGCTGTGTGGAACCATTAAACACCTGTAAACCTATAAAGTAAGACATTCCTGCAAATAATAATGCTGCCACTGATAAAATTATCGACAGGATAATAATTATTTTTCTCTTCAAAATATTAATTCTCCCTCCCGTTTTTTCTTGTATTATAAATCATATTATTAAATAGTGAAATAGTTCTTTATATTTAAAAGTGTAAAGCTACGGGAGGTTAAAGTATTTGACTCGCCGTAGCTTCTATCATTATTAGCAAACACTTACTTAAATCATTATTCTACAATTTTAACCTCTGGATAAGGAATTGATGATTTATCAAATCACGGATTGGTATTATTAAATGCATGGTCCCTATATTCTAAAGGAGCCATGCATCTTAATTTTTTATGGCTTTTCCTTTCGCATATCATTATTGGATTTCATCTAGGAAATCAATCATGATCTCAATAAATTCTTCAGGTCTATCGTAATGTATGTCATGACCAGGGGTATCTACGTCAATTCTTTTTCCATTTTCCAATAATTCAACCACACGATTAGCATCCTCATCAGATAACGCTGACATCAATAAATCTCCATCGTAATTTGTTGCTGCTTTTATAAATACCGTAGGACTTTTTATCTTTGATAACACTTCTGATTGATTATAGTCTTCAAACCAACTGTTATCATAGAATGTTTCTCCAAACCTGTGATCATATGGATAAGTTACAGATTCAAATATTCTATTTATCTGTGGTGGTAAATACTTTATGTGTACAGGCTTATCTGGATGTTTTTCATGATATGCTACCGCATCTTTAGAAAACTTATTCCATAGAAAATCACCAAAAATCTTTCTCCAGTAGCTTCTTTCTAAGCTATACTTAAAGTAATTCTTCTCTTCATTTTGATTTTTAAACTCTTCATATAACTGGAAACCGTATACCCATGCATATGTTTTTTCTCTTCTACCAGGTTCAGTTGAAAAGAATGGCGAATCCTCTATTACTAATCCAAGTATATGTTCTGGATAATGTGCAGCCATCCATGCAGCAATAAGTCCACCTGATGAATGACCAGAAACCACTGTTTGTTGTCCTATTATTACATCAATAAACTCTATGAAATCCTCAGACATTTTTTTAGCTGAATATTTCTCAGGATTCTTACTAGATTCTCCATGTCCGTGGCAATCGACAGCATATACATGGTAATACTTTGATAGTTCAGGTAGTACTTTAGCATAATCCTCCCAAGTCATGCCCTGACCGTGAATTAGTAAAAGCGGTGTTTTTCCATTGTTTGGGCCTTCACCATAATTTAATATGGTTCCATCCTTAAGCTCTACCTGTTTTTCAACAAACCCTGATCTATACATTTCTTTAAGTGGTTTTTTCATATATGTGATGTTGGTATAAAAATAAGAGCTTAACAAAAATAATATAACCCCTATAATCACACCTAATATTATTTTACTCTTTTTCCTAATCTTCATATCCTATCTCCCCTAATATTTATATCTTCTATACTTTTTTCATAGTTCTTTCAAATTCACATTAATCATACTTTTCATACTCTTTGTACTCATTATATCACAGCTATTCAGTTATTCAATCAACTATACTTAACAAAATATGTTATATTTAGTTGACAATATTTTTACGTTATCTCACTCAACTATAAGTTTTCATAGTTATTATGAGTTTCCTTAAACAATAATAAACCAATTGCATGAACAATGGAAATCACAGGCTGGTTTTCAGCAAAAGCACGGACAATCAGCAGCATGGTATCAGTAGGTACAAAATCCGAGCTAATATGTTCTCTTAAAAAATATTTGCATAAAATATAAACGCCGCCAATTTAAGAAAATTCTCATCTCAAATGGCGGCCATCTTATAGTTTTGTTTCTATTTTTAACCCTGACTTAAACTCCATCACTATCCTTTCATCATATACAAATACTTTAATAGTTTACCTAAAATCTTCCCATTTTTAATTTTTAAAAAGAATCTAATCAACATTGGAGACTTCATGCTTATACTTTATCTACAATCAACTTAGAGAATGCGGAAATATATCAACATATTACCTGTTGTCTAAACGTACCGAAACTGCAACAAACTGAATTCTCATTTATTGCTCCTATTTTCAAAATGAAGATATGATAATATGCATATTGGTAAGAAGTATAAACACCATACTTCTAAAATCAACGTTCCAATCCAATGAGCGCCATCCATCTCCGAATTAAATACCCCAAGCATCGGTATAAGAAAACAAGCTATAAAAAATATTCCATGAACCATTAACAATCCTTTTAGCCACCTATCCAACCTGGATTTGGCATTAATCGTTAGTCCAATGAAAAAAGTTGATAAAGCCATAACTCCATATCCTAATATATCGTAACTGAAGAACAATCCAAATCTTTCATAATCAATGATTCTTAGTGCTTCCTCACCTAGCGAATCAAGTCTAACTGCTGTCATCTGTGCAAAATATACCAACAGAATCAAAACAGCGTAAACCCCGGATAATACCAAAGCAGTATTTGCAGCAACTTTATGTTCTTCATCGCTTTCAGCATGAAATCCGGATACCATCATCACAAATCCAAATGCGAGAAACATGCATACTAAGTAACTTCCAAAATCGAATCCTATCAACATGCATATGGTAAATCCTATAACTGAAACACCAGCTATTGCTGCTCCTATCTTAGCAACAGTTAAATTCATGATTACCCCCCTTAATACTAAGTCGCAGAATACGATATATAAAAATTCCCTTACAACTCCATCTATTATCTAATCTGTCTTATTGAAATTTCACTTTCCCACTTTCATAATGCAAATATTTCACTCTTTGACTTCTAATAGCTGAAATCTGTTTATTGATATTACACTTATAAAAACAACACTAATAACATTATATTACAAAATATAGAATCTGGAATTATTTAGCAAATATTATACAAGGGTTTAATAGATAAAGAGAAATCTAATATTTAACATCATAATTTAAACCTTTAAAAAGAATCCTTCAAGAATTCTATTATATCCTTTGCTTTGGGAGGGCATCCAGGTAAACTCTTTTCGAAGCCTTTGGTACAACTGCCTATTCCTATGCCTTTTCCCTTCTTGCCTTTAAAACCTTGTCCGATATATATCTTTCCATTAAAGTCATAAAGATATCCTAAATCACTTAATCTATCCAAAGCATGGACTAAACTTCCATAGCAAGCAGAACAAGCCATGTTTTCCTCCACATTTCTTGTAAGCTCTTCTACTAATCTAGTCTTTGGAATAGTCATTGGGGTTGAATCCCTATTTAATTCCTTTATGTTATCATCTGATGAAATTGTTCTTCCTACTCCTATTTTTTCCGCCATCTCTATATATGGAATATCCTTTATATCATAGCCTAATAGTTGGGCCACATAGCTGTCAATTAGTACTGGATCCTTACCTACTATTACCCTATTCATCTGAACGGGATTTCCACCTTCTTCAAAATTTAAATCCCCTATTATTCCGTCTACTATTATCAAGTCCTGTTTTATTACCTTATTGAGATAAGCAATAGGTTTATGTAAGCCCATAGTATGGAAACGCCTTTTTTCTTTATTGGGAATACAACCCTTCATATTCTTTAAAGAACAAGTTATTTTAGTTTGACAATGGCCCTTTAATACGGGCATATTGATTAGATAATCAACCTTCATTATACTATCGCAAACTGAAAGGGTTATACCATCTACCTCATAATCACTGTAGCTATCCTTTTGCAAGTCTATCAATGGTATATTATACTTTTTAGATATATCTTCATATCCGCATACCTTAAATGCCAATTGTGTTCTATCTCCCACCCAAGCACCTTCTAATATGGCTATATTATTATAGCCCTTAGACCTTAGATACTCTACTAATCCTTCAACCAATTGAGGACAGGTTGTAGCTCCAGAAGTTGAAGGCTTAGCAACAACTAAATTAGGCTTAATACCTATTAAAGAGTCCTTGCTGGGTATTTCCCTCTCTAAACCTATCTCATGTAATATCCTCTTTACCAGGGATTTTGGATTGTCACCATAAATAATGTATATTAGATTAGGATCCATCCCTTTCACCTCTTCTAAAAAAATAATATCCTACATCTAGTATACCATTAGGTTACAATATAAAAAATATAAGAACTATAACAAGGATTTCCTCACATGATTCAGCTTCATGAAATGAAAATTCTCATACAACAATCTTGTTTTTGTGTTATATTAAATTAATAAATAAATTTATAAGGATGTGATTAGTTTGGATTTTTCCAGTAAAACAGTAATTATAACTGGAGCTGCAAATGGTATTGGGAAAGGAATTGCTTTACATTATGCCATGAAAGGAGCTAATATTGTTGTAGCCGATATTGATGAAAAAGCTGGAACAGAAACAGTTTCTCTGATTAAAGGCCAAGGGAAAAATGCGATTTTTGTCCAAACAGATGTCCGACGAGAGGAAGATATTATCCGTTTAATGAAAATCTCCTTTAAAACATATGGTGGAATCGATATTTTAATCAATAATGCCGGAAAAGGATTATTTAAATCACCATATGATTTAACTTTAGAAGAATGGGATGATCTTATAAACACGAACTTAAGAAGTGTTTTCTTATGCTCACGTGAAGCAGCAAAATATATGCGTCAGAATAAATATGGAGGTTCTATTGTCAATATTGCCTCCACAAGAGCAATTATGTCTGAACCAAATTCTGAGGCTTATGCTGCTACCAAAGGTGGAATTGTTGCTCTTACCCATGCCCTAGCAGCTTCTCTAAGCAAAGATAAAATTACCGTTAATTGTATATCCCCAGGTTGGATTGAAACAGGGGATTATGCACAATTACGACCAATTGATCACGAACAGCATCTATCCAGAAGAGTAGGAAAACCCGAGGATATTGCCAGGGCTTGTCTTTATTTAACTGCGAAAGAAAATGATTTCGTTACAGGAATTAATCTTATCGTAGATGGGGGAATGACGCGAAAAATAATCTATGTAGAGTAAGACTCTGTAAAAAACCGGTTTCGAGCTCTGTAGCTTGAAACCGGTTCTATCTATCTTCATATTTTGCCTTCCTTTCTACTTCAATGATATTAATACTACGCTTGAACCTCTTGGATTGATGTCTTGATTTGATTTTTTGAACCATACGTTTACAGGAGCATATCAACGAATTTTTTGGCATTTTTCTGAAAACCAACGTTCAAGGAAACACATGGATCTATACCATTAAATAATACTCTTAAACACTTTATGCTGAAATGTTACACAGGCTCCACCAGACTCCGTATTGCTTAACTTAATTGACCCATCAAGCTGCTCTAATAATTGCTTGACGATAAAAAGCCCCAATCCGGAATGTCCATCTTTGCTTCTACGAGCTTCATCTCCACGATAGAACTTATCAAAAGCTTTTTTTAAATCTCTTTTGCTGAAACCACTGCCGGAGTCGCATATTTCATAAAATATGTTTTCCTTTTCAGCTTTTACAGATATGTTAATCCTTCCACCTGCTGGAGTATATTGGAGACTATTGGATACGATATTATCAAGAATACGTTCCAGCTTATCTTTGTCAATGAAAATTGATGTTTTGGTTTCACCTTGCATATTTAACATAATGGTAATTTCCTTTTGCTTTGCCTGTAATTCGTATTGTTGCACCTTTTGTTCAAGAAATTCAGATAGTTTGACAGGAACAAGCTGTAATTGCACATCAGCTCTTTCCAAATCCATGGTATATTGCATTTGCTGCACAAGATTGGAGCATTTTTCTGCATTACCTTTTATAATCTCCAAGTACTTACTCAATTTTTCACCGCCGTCAATATTGGCATCAATTAACGCTTCAGAATATCCCCTTATAATAGACAGGGGAGCTTTTAAATCATGAGCCAGTGCTTCAACCATCTCCACTCGTTCCTGTTCCATTTTCCATTGTGCGGATAATGATTTTTTTAATTCATCTTTCATTTCGGAAAAAGCAACACAAAGTTTGCCAAGTTCATTGTCTGAATGATAATCGATTTCAAAGTCCAAGTCTTTTTCTTTAATTTTCCTGGAGGCATTCATCAATAACTGCAATGGCCTATTTATATTGTTTACGAAAATCCTAGAAAACAACATAGTAAAACCAAGGATGTAGAGAAAAGGAGAAATTAACGCAACGGTAAGAACAGCAATCACCCACCAGCCACGGACTCCCACATATGAAATTTTCAACTGATATAAGAGAGCCACTGCACCTAAAATTTTTCCATTATCATCAATAATGGGAACAGTGTGTATATAGTAATTCTGCTTTTTAATAGTAGTATTTAGCCGGCTATAAAGTTCTGATTTATCATTAAATATTTTTTCATGATTCGTTCCGTACAGTAAGTTGCTTTCCCCGTCTAGAACTTGATAGTATATACCATTTCCGCTGATTGTCCTTTGTAGTCCCTCTTCCCCTGACCTCAAGAGCAGGGCAGTATTTTTATCACGGATATAAGCATCAATATCAGGTATTTGTCTCTCATAATAGTTTGCAGGATAGATACTCTTGTACTGAGCATTAACATATAAAACGGCAGCTAAGGCATAGGTGATAACCGTTGCCGTTATGCTGGCAATAACGATCCAGGCAAATGCAAGTCTGAACTGGGTTACAAGCGATCGATCTTTCATCTTCCGTTTTCCTCCCTTTCTCAAAGTTTATTCCATTTGTACCCAATGCCCCAAACCGTAGAAATGTACTCAACAGATGGCGTAACAGCAGCGAACTTCGCCCGTATCTTTTTTATGTGCTCCACCACTGTCGCCGAATCACCCTCCGAGTCATATCCCCACACCTTTTCGTAAATATGTTCCCGCGAAAATACTTGTCCCGCATGAAGGGCCAGCAGTTCAACGATATCGTATTCGCGTTTAGTCAGCGCAATTGGCTGATTACCTATCTTTACAGTACGTTCTCTCATATCAAGGCTGAGTTCTCCAAAATATAGTTTAGTACGCTTGTTTTCCGCGTTAATATATTGCGACCGCTTTTCTCTCCTCAGATTTGCTTCTATTCTCGCCATGAGTTCTCGTAGTCCGAAGGGTTTTACCACATAATCATCCCCTCCAAGAGTTAACCCTTTGATTTTATCGACCTCCGATTGTTTTGCACTCAAAAAAATTATAGGACACAATACATCATCTCTGATTGTACGACAAACATCAAATCCATTGACTTCTGGCATCATAATATCCAATATGATAAGATCAGGCTGACATTTGGATAGTTTTATACCTTCTCGACCATCGTATGCCACCAGTACTTCATGGCCTCTCGCCTTCAGTTCATCCTCAAGAAGCATAACAAGTTCCTTGTCATCATCAATTATCAATATCTTACTCAATATATCACCTCCATTCAATTTCTTTATCAGTAGAGTACCAATACTATTACCCTTATAGTATTTATTTATTTATTTTATTTATAAGTCAAGTCTATGATAATATAATTACTATCCCCACCCCAACAAATTGAGCAGGTATAATTATCTAAAGTATACCATAAATTCATTTAGTCATAGGATTTTCTCCCTTCCCACCTATTAAACCAAATGATTCCCCCTATTAATGCTACAACAAGGCATAGCGATGATGCAACAATCCCCATTGCCAGCTGATTTAACACAAAACCCGATGAAATAACTTCCGGTGGGAATTGCATATCCTCCGCAAACTGTAAGTATGCTCCAGGAAGCATTGCCATCCTTACAGGCCATGTCCAAGGTATAAATTGCCATATTTTATCCCCAAGGCTCGTTGCTCCCATTAAAGAAGCCATCAGCAAGCCACCAATACTAATTCCGATGGTTGCGCCCATTCCCCATCTAAATCCTGCCCATAAATGCAAGGCCAATAACGGAATCGTGCCTATAATAGCAAGTATGGATGCAGCAATAAAAATTAGCCAGCCAATAGAAACGCCAAGGAATACATCTAATACAACTCCAAGCACAACAGTTACAATTAAAGTGCTTGTAATCATGATTAGAACTGATAGGAGGAATTTTGACAAATATAAGCCATATCGGGAAACTTTGCTACTCAAAAGGCCATTGAAATTACCGGCTAGTTCTTCGTAATGCACTATTAAACCTGACAAGATACCTGTACCTAATGGTATAACACATGCTGTCCATACTTCAAAAAAGCCTCGAAAAACAAATGTTTGAGTATTTTTATTTATACCTCTTAAAGCAAAATATCCAATAATGATTGCCGCATAAACCACGGGCATACAAAACGTAAGCAGTCTTATGGCTGTCCGTTTTGTTTTCAACCATTCTGCGTATAATATTTTCATCATCTCACCTCCATCTTGTTAAACCATACAGCAGTTATAAAAGTAAATATTAGCAAAGATACAACTGAAATTATTATGCCTTTTGGTATTACAGAAGCATCCAACAAAGGGCTTGCCGATTCCAAAAGTGTTCCATTAGGGTGGACCCCTATTATAGGACTCATTAGCCTTGTAGGCCAGCTCCATGGTACATATACCCAGTATGGCCTTGCTGCAGCAACGACGCCTGCAATTAGGCCCAAGAATCCCATTGCTATGCTAGCAGATGTACCTTTCCATGTAGCCATCCATAATTGTAGTGGTATTATGGCAAGTGAAACAATCCATGTAGTAAGGCCACCGGCAAAAATTTTAAACCATGGAATACTGCCGCTTCCTGTAATGAGGCCTGATATAACAGTAGCACCAATTAGAACTAATGTAGATATCAGCATATGGAAGCTCATTATAACTACTTTTGCAATCCATAAATGAGCCGGTGAAATATCACGTACTCGAAGGCTTCTATAGTTGCCTGCCTTTTTCTCCTGTGATGCCGTCAAAGCAGAAAACAAAGCTAAGCCCATCGGAATAAATACAACCGGCCACCAATTGAATACTAAATCAAGAATAAGCTGCCATGGTCTAAGATAGTTTTCAGGCATAAACAATTTTTGAGGCAGTGCAACGATTATAAAAAACATAGGTGCAAGCAGGATTAATCGTCTTGTAAAAGTTCTTTTATATTTAAGGAACTCTGACTGCAATATATTTATCATTGCTTTTCCACCCCATTTACTACTTTCATAAATAACGCTTCAAGATTTTCTGTAGGGTTTATCTCACCTTGATATTTAAGCTCTCCCCCACTTATAATTCCTATATGGTCTACAATTTGTGAAACCTCTGACAATATGTGACTTGAAAGTATAACTGTTATCCCTTTTTCATGTAAGGAGCGGATCAATTCTCTTAGTTTTTGAATTCCAATAGGATCAAGTCCGTTTGCAGGCTCATCAAGAATCAAAAGCTCCGGATTACCAAGCAACGCTATTGCAATCCCTAACCTCTGCTTCATTCCCATTGAAAATTGCGATACAAGTTTTTTATCTACATCCTTTAGTTCAACTATTTCAAGAACTTCATATATGCGTTCTTTTGGAAGACCAATTAATTTTGCATAAACTAATAGATTTTCATAGGCCGTTAGGTTTCCATACAAAGCCGGCGACTCTATGAGTACTCCCATTCGTCTTAGGTGCCTACGCTCCCAGGGTTCTCCAAAAGCTATTATTTCACCTGCACTAGGGTACAGCAACCCGGTTATAATTTTTAAAGTTGTCGACTTTCCTGCCCCATTCGGTCCAAGGAGTCCATATATAGAGCCTCTTGGTATTTGAAGCGAAATATTATTTACAGCAAGCTGCTTCCCGTAATATTTTTTAAGACACCGAGTTTCAAGAATTAATTCTGCCATTTTGTATCATCCTTTCAACAAAAGTTCCAATTTCTTTTACGATTTAACTTTAGCAACCAATTATAAAGAATCTATAAAATAGCAAAAAATTCTTTTGCATTTATTTTTTATCTCAAGTGTTTTTCTATTGTTTTCGCCACCGTAAAATGTCAATAAGTAGATGGTATTACCTATCCAAGGAATGCCAAAAATAATGTCCATATTATAAAGATGTCCATATCATAAAGAAAGGAAAAGCACTTCTGGTGCCGTTGTTCTGAGCAATTGACCCAGAAGCGCAATATAAGCGTAAGCGTGGTAACTGTATGCATACTGCCATGTTGGCTGAATGGGAACGATAATTGTTTCTGAATAATTTCTATACAATTCTTTTAATATTGAATAATTAAAGGTTCTCCATTGTTCATAATCTTGAAAGTCAGCTTTTTTCATTTCATTTGGAATGTTATTGAATATAAAATATCCTATGTTTTCCGGATCGTATACATATGAATTTGGGATTCGCCTCTTCAATTCGTATGCACATGAAGTCTTGCCGGCTCCAAACGCCCCGTTTAACCAAATGATCATCCAAGGAAGAGGGATCAAAGACCTTTCCGCCATGGAAGTTATTAATATAAACATGTTGAGCATAGACGTAGCTACAATTTTTTTATTCATCTTTGTCTCTATGGAAATCGGTAGAGAGTTTCAAAATAGAAGCATTCAGATATATGCCAGTTTAATACCCAACAGAAAAAAGTATTTTATGTCAAAGCTCGTAGCTTATTTGTTCATATCAGTAATCATAGGATTAATTGTGAGCCTGCTTTCTATGGGTAATGGGTATTTGATTATAAGGATATTCAATAAACCTTT
>ENA-OWOZ01003115-OWOZ01003115.1-bioreactor-metagenome-genome-assembly--contig:-NODE-3115-length-11370-cov-2.739396_pt1 | contig 11370 bp, 8 predicted proteins | sample MGYA00238140_ERZ651804 | MGnify/ENA primary metagenome ERZ651804 (study PRJEB26910, sample SAMN07631232) | bioreactor metagenome | isolation source: Switchgrass digestor | place: USA: Dartmouth... | reverse complement strand
CGAAAATGACAATATTTCCTTCATCGTCTGCAACATATGAATATTCCACACTGCCAATGTAACCATCCGTAAGGTTTTGAGCATCATAACGGCGGGTCATTCCATCGCAGATAGGCATATATCCCTCACCTGTGCCTTCAAAGGCGGTTAGCTCATATACGGCCTGCAGGGTATTCTTACAATAATTGTTTACAGTGCGCACAATACCTACACCGGGTGCAAAGATATACTCTTTTTTGCCCCCGCGGTACGCGAGTCCATCACTAAAGCCGCTAATATCAAGAGAAATTTTCATACAGTTCTGAAAGGTTCCGGCTTTGGTTGTAACTTCCCCTGCTTCTTCGCAGTAAACCTTGGTTTTGATAGGATAAGTACCCCAAAGAATAAATTCCTCTACAATAGATGCTCCGATTTTCCAATCATCAGACCAAATACAGTTGACAGCATCCTGCAATATGCCGTATATGTCATTGTAAAGCAGCGGCTCCTCTGCAATGCCGCCGCTGCCTATGTTTTTCCACTCAAATGACCACCTGAAATTATCAGAAAGGACCACCCTGCGTTCTTGTCTTGCAGCCACCCTTCTCTCAAAGAAATTCCAATGCCCGGTTTCAGTACAATTTGGATTAAAACCGGGATCTGTTGCAAGGATTCTGCGGACAACAGAGCAAGCCGCCTTTGTGTGGGCTTTTTCCATCGGGGTCTTTGCAAGAATTTCCGCCCGTTTCATAGGATAGGAAACGTCACAGATTTTTTCTTGCCCGTCAACCATGCGGCAATAATCATTTCGCACCTGCAGAATCATGTCAAGCCAGGAATTGTCATCGTACTTTAGCCGTGTGATTTCAAAGTTTTGTGAAACAATGACTTTTTTATCATCGGCATAATGCATTACGATTTTGGATGCATGCTGTATGACCTCGGGATTATATTCGGCTGTGTATTCCCAAGTGTTGCCTGCGTGACAGGGGATATATCCTGACCCGCCGATGATGTTGTATGACTTTAATAGGCGAGTTTCTGTAAGACCGTCGCATTTCCTTTCTTGTTTAACAATACCTACACCCTTTTTAAAGTAAGTTTTATAAGTGGCTTCTTTATGTTTTGTAATCCAAAGCTGGCAATTATCGAATTTCCCACAGGGGGTTTCGACTTTTACACGGTCTTCTGCAAACGTCAGCTTTGTTCCGTCGGAACCAATATGGGTTTCGCCAACGGACATGCCGTCAAAAGCGAAATTGCCATCGCAGTAGGACGCATTGCGAAAGATAAAATCACTTTCAAGATCTGCGGAGCAAAGATAGCCTTTTCCCAACCACTCCTGATTCCAACGACGAAGTTTTCCGTCAATAAAGCGATATTCTTCTGCCACGGCCCTCAATCGATAGTCCCTTTCGTTTTTCGCTGCATACCGCTCATGATGCTTCTTTTCCATTTCGATTGCGGCATGAGCATAGGCATAATACATATCAGAGGGAGTGAGAATGGAAAGGACCTTTTTATATGCTTCCAGCCCCTTTTCCGGTTCATTGTTTTCAAAATACGCGCATCCCAGCCAAAACCATTCATGGGCAAAGGATTTCGCAAAACCGCCTGCCTCCAGCCTCGGAATTTGCTTATCCCGGATAAAATCAATTTTCCCGCCGTCATAAACCAAGGAATCCTCACGGCTGACGATGAATTGCATCACTTCGTCGTTCTTTCCTCGTTCAGCGGCTTCGCGGATCCTCGCAAAGAGGGCATCGTTTTTATCACCGGGAAGCCACCACCATCCACGCATTAGCACGTCCGCCAATGCATGATGCTTGTCAATGGATTCGGGGAGCTCTTCCACTTCTCTTAGAACATCCTTATATACGGCTTCAAATCCGCTTTTACTGTTTTTAAGCTGCCACAGCTTCAATTCTTCAATCTTTTTCATCACACGTTGTACTAAGCTGTCGTTCAAGTCTTCATTCATAGCGCATAACTCCATTCTGATTCGTTTTCGTCCGTCATGCAGCTGCCATTTGACCGTTCCTGCGGAAATACGCATTTTGTCAGCTATTTCTGCAATAGAAAGCCCTTCAAAGTAGTGCAATTGGATGATTTGTTTTACTTTTTCAGGCATATTGCCAATGCTTTTGTGAAGCATTTCTTTTTCTTCAGACACTGTATAAAGCGTTTGAGGATTTTCACCGTGTTCATTCTCCAATATACAGTTTTTCAAAGCGTCGAGGCTGAGAAAGCCGCGGTAACGTGTAATCATATTCTTCGCGCAGTTTTTCGCAATGCGGCAGACCCATGCTCTGAATTTGTTAGGCTCACACAGTATGTTGAGCTTCATCCATGCAGTAACAAATGCATCCTGTGCGGCATCCTCAGCCATAAACTGATTATGCGTAATCACCTTTGCTGCGGCAATCACCGTCTTTTCATGGCGGGCAACAAGGACTTCATAGGCCCGTTGTTCTCCGGCAAGGGTCAACATAACCAGCGTTTCGTCGTTTTGGTCCTGATATAACAAATGCATCCTCCTTTCTATTGGATTTTGCTTTTCGTTTTTCCGGTGCTGCCTTATAGACACAGAAAGGAGTAAAAAGGTTGGGTTGATATAGAACATCTATGAAAATTTACTGCGAACTATAATATTATATCATAAGATATGGAAAAAGTCGGAAACATCAAAGGATTCTATCAGCCGGGAACTTGCTTTTCCCTTTCGACAAAAGGTCGACTTGATCCTGGAGAAGTGAATCTTCAGCAAAAGGCGGAAAACTACATAAAAAAAGCTGCCCACGGCAGCTCCAAAAACAACAAAAACTCTTGAACCCAAGAGTTTTTGTCCTTTCCCCTATGTAATCTGGCGGAGAAGGAGGGATTCGAACCCTCGCGCCGGTTATACCCGACCTACACCCTTAGCAGGGGCGCCCCTTCGGCCAACTTGGGTACTTCTCCGTATTGAAAGGGGAGGTTAGATGAGGCCTCATCTAAGCTTAGCTTATTTTCTTCAAAAAAATGGCGGAGAGAGAGGGATTCGAACCCCCGGCACCTTTCGGTGTCACTGGTTTTCAAGACCAGCTCCATAAACCACTCGGACATCTCTCCGTGTCAACATCGATTCCTATAGTCCTGTTGAAAAAGCATATTTCGAGCTGGCACTTTTATAGTATAACAAAACAACTTTGACCTGTCAACAGAATTTCTTAAAGTAAAAATCAGGAATGGGAGGAAGGAATCCGGCTGGGAAGCGGAAAAATCCCCTTTCCCGCCGGATTCCTTCAAAATCTGACTTCAGCGGGTGATCTTCTCCACGCCTCCCATATAGGGGACAAGCTTCTTTGGAATGATCACCGAGCCGTCCTCCGTCTGGAAGTTTTCCAATATGGCGGCTACGGTCCGGCCAATGGCGACGCCGGAGCCATTTAACGTATGAACATACTGGGGCTTGGCTTTTGGCTCAGGCCGGTATTTGATATCGGCCCGCCTGGCCTGGAAATCCTCAAAATTGCTGCAGGAGGAAATCTCAACATAGCGATTGTAGCTGGGCATCCACACTTCAATATCATATTTCTTGGCCGCTGTAAAGCCCAGGTCCCCGGTGGCTATGGCAACCACCCGGTAGGGAAGCTCCAGTAGCTGCAGTACCCTCTCTGCATCTTGGGTGAGCTTTTCCAATTCCTCATAGGAATCTTCCGGTTTTACGAATTTCACCAGCTCCACTTTGTTGAACTGATGCTGGCGAATGAGGCCCCTGGTGTCCCTTCCGGCCGATCCGGCCTCTGCGCGGAAGCAGGCGCTGTAGGCTACATGCTTGATGGGCAGCTGATCCGCCTCCAAAATCTGCTCCCGGTACATATTGGTCACCGGCACTTCGGCGGTGGGAATCAGGAAATAATCCGTCCCGGCCACTTTGAAGGCATCCTCCTCAAACTTCGGCAGCTGGCCCGTTCCCACCATGCTGTGGCGGTGGACCATAAAGGGCGGGAAAACCTCTATATATCCATGCTCCGTGGTGTGCAGATCCAGCATGAAATTAATCAATGCCCGCTCCAGCCTTGCCCCCAGGCCCCGGTAAAAGGTAAACCTGGATCCCGTAACCTTGGCTGCAGTGGCAAAATCCAAAATCCCCAGGGCTTCCCCGATATCCCAGTGGGCTTTGGGTTCGAAATCAAATTTACGGGGCTCGCCAAAGCGTCTGACCTCCACATTGTCCTCATCCGTATCCCCTACGGGAACCGAAGGATGGGGAAGGTTCGGTATGGTCAGCAAAATGGCTTCCAGCTGCTCATCCATCTGCCGGATTTTCTCGTCGTATTCCTTGATGGCCTTGGATACCTCCTGCATCTCCTGGATTAGAGCGCCGGCATCCTGTTTCTCCCTCTTTAACCTGGCAATATCCTGGGAAACAATATTCCGCTTGTTCTTGAGCGCTTCAGCTTCCGCAATATATTCACGCCTCTTTGCATCCAGTTCCAGGAACTCATCAAGATTGACCTTTTCCTTTCTCTTGGCCAATGCTTCCCGGACCAGATCCGGATTGGATCGGATCAGTTTTGGATCTAACATAATAAACCCTCCTTAAGTCTACGATACGGTTATTTCATTCCAGCACAGACCGGTTACGAACATCAAGATCCCAAAAATAGAAAAATCCCGTCTCCCAAAACCAAAACAGGGACGAGATTAAAAACCCGCGTTGCCACCCTGGTTGAGGACAAGGTCCTCCACCTCATGCTCGCGATAACGGACGGATACCGGCACAGCCTACTTGCGCAAAAAGCTTTCAGCCTGCAGCTCCGGGACGGATTCGGCAGATCTTTTCATCGGTTCGCACCTGCCACCGACTCTCTTGGAAAAGGCCTCTGCTTACTATTTCCCTTCAACGCTTTTAAATGTAACTTATATTATACTACATTATTTCATTTATGCAACTATTTTTTCATTCCTCGCTGAAAATATTCATCCTCTCCCCGGCCATGTATAATCCTCCGGCATTCAGGCAATGATCTTATCATGGAAATGATTTCAAATCCCTACCGCAGCAAAAACTTTGAAGGAGGAACATTTATGAACGAGCTTGATCTCATCAGCCAGATTGGGAATATGAAGGAAGTAGACTATCGGAATACCCTGGCCATTGTCAGCATGATTGAACTTCTGCTGGAAAAAAAGATCATCAGCCGCGATGATCTGGCCAAAAAGGCCAAGGAACTGGAGAATCTGGCTTTTCTGGAGATCGAAAAGGATCCCCTTGCCGGTATCGGGAATTCCGGCTCTACAGCAAATAACCCTTGTCTTTGAGGGCTTTCTCAATTTTGTCCAAAATTTCCGGAGAATCGGCTTCGATTGTATGCAGATGAACTCCTTCGGTTAATGCGGACAGGGGTTCAGCCTCCGCCTCTTTCATTTTGGCGATGAAGCTTCGTACATCGCTGGGAGACTTGATCATCAAAAGGCCCTTGAACTCACCGTAGAAGGGATGCTCAATGATGACATCCAGAACCTTTCCCCCGAGATCTACAATGGTCATTAATTCATCTTCCATATCGGATGACGAATGTTTGATAGCCATAACGCGGCGGTAGGCCTTAAGCCTAGGCAGTGAGGGCATTATGTACCCTTGGGGCGTTGCAATGATTTCATTGCCGGCTGCCCGCAGAATGGCTATATCCTGAACAATGACCTGGCGGCTGACGTCGAATTTCCTGGCCAGCTGGGCTCCCGTCAGGGGCTCCGTACTGCTGCGAATGGTATGCAGAATATTCTCCCTCCTGCTTTCTGCATCCATTTGCTTCCCTCCCATCCAAAAGGAATTCTCCGAAACAAAGAAAGAAAAACATGCCTGAGCCTTCCGTCCCTGCCCTTTCATTATATCGTATTTACAGGCATCAATCAATAAACCTAAGGCCATGAAAAAAAAGCAGCAAAGCTGCTTTTTTCATGATATCAGTCGATCCAGGGCCCTGGCCAGATCCCCTTTGCCCCTGGCTCCGACCAGCCTTCCGACCTCCCGGCCGTTTTTGAAGAATATGAGGGTAGGCACTCCCATGACTCCGTATTCGTTTGCAATGAAGCCGCTCTCATCCACATTGAGCTTGGCGATTTTGACCTTCCCCTGGTACTCGTCAGCCAGCTGGTCAATGATGGGGGAAATCATCCTGCAAGGCCCGCACCAGTCTGCATAGAAATCCACCAAAACCGGCTTTTCGCTGTTTATGACCTCTTGGTCGAAATTCCTGCTGTTTAAATACACTATATTTTTATTCATCGATCTTCCTCCTCGCATAATATTCTATTAACTTAATATTATAATATTCAGTTTTTACGATTTTGTCAACACCTTATTTTAAAATATTTTTCTCATTTTGATTTTCCAAAGGAGGCTTGAATATGCGGATGATAAAAATCCTGAGCCTGGCAGTATCCGGCATCCTGTGCTTCATCCTCGGCTGGCAATTGTCCCGGCTTCACCAACCCCTCCCTGAAGCTGTCCCCGCCCCAAGGCTCCTATCCATTGAGGAACCTGCCCCGGAGGGCCCGGAGGATGCGCCCCTGACTCAACAGGAGCCTGCCCCCGAGGCTCCTGTTGAGGCGCATTTTCCCTCCTTTGGCCTTCGAGTGCCGCCCCTTAATCTGGACGAAAATATGATCCGCCACCTGGAGGAGTTCCGGGTTCAAGCCGGGGAGCTTTCTAAGCAGTATCCGGCCGATTATCTCCTCTATGCTCCCGGTGAGGAAAAGAGAATCGCTCTGACCTTTGATGACGGGCCGGATCTTTATGCCACGCCCCGGATCCTGGATATCCTCAAAGAAGCCGGGGTACGGGCCACATTTTTCGTGCAGGGGCAAAACGGGGCCAAATATCCGGACATCCTGGATCGGATGAGCCGGGAGGGCCACCTGATCGCCAACCACAGCTGGTCCCATCCCCGGCCCTTTTCGATTGAAGATGAGGCCCTGCTGGAGGAAGTGGAGAAAACCCAGGCCCTGCTGGAGGACATGCCCCGCTTTTTCCGCCCGCCCTACGGCCTTGTAAGCCCTTCCCAGATGGAGAAGTTCATCCAGGCAGGCTATCGGGCTGTGGCCTGGTCTGTTGATTCCATGGATTGGTACGCAGAGGATCCCGATGAGATCAAAAAGTGCGTATTGGAAAACATCCACCCGGGAGCCATTATCCTCATGCACTGCGCCGGCGGACCCGACAACCGGAGAGCCACCGTAGAGGCCCTTGGCGATATCCTCGCTGCCCTAAAGGACCGGGGCTATGAGCCTGTCACAATCGATGAGCTTTTAAAAAAAGGGGCTGCCGCACAATCGGAAAAAGCTTATTGAGGAGCAGCCCGATTCCTTTGCCCCGAACAAGAAGCAAGCAATAAAGAAAACACCTGCTGTTTTTGGTAGTCTAAATAAAAAAGGAGTGTAGCCCAACACTCCCTTAAATAAATCCTTAAATTTACCAGTGATAGCATATGCCAATGGCTTTTGGACCCAAATGGGCTCCAATGACCGGGCCGATCTCGTCGATCTCTACTGTGATCCCCCTGTATTTTTCCTCCAGAATCCCCTTGATCTCCAAAACCTCATCCAAATCGAGAATGTGGGCAATGGCGATCCTCTTTACATTCTCAGGTATATCCTCAATCATCATTTCTATAGCCTTTGCTTTGCCCCTGGCCTTGCCCACGGGAATCAATTTGCCCTCTGTCAGGGAAATGATGGGTTTAATGTTCAGCATGGATCCCAGTAAGGCCTGGGCGCCGGTGAGCCGTCCTCCCCTTTTTAGATACTCCAGGGTCTCTACCGTCAGGCGAATCCCCATTCGATCCTTTTCCTCCAGGATCACTTTGGCGATCTCTTCCCTGGACCGGCCGGCCTCTGCCAGCTTAAAAGCCCTCTCAATCAGAAAGCGGTATGTACATACCGCAGCCTGGGTGTCCACCACCGTGATCCTTTTCGGATCGACCATGGCCGCTGCCGACACAGCGCTGTTATAGGTACCGCTAAGCTTGGAAGAAAAGACCAGGGTCAGCACCTCAAAGCCCGCGTCAAGGGCCTCCTCATATACGGCGGCAAAGGCCCCGATCGACGGCTGGGATGTGGTGGGGAATTCCCGGGAATTTTTCAGCCTTTCAAAAAAGGGCTTGAAACTTCCCGGATAGCCTTCTTCCTCCGTTTTTCCTTTAAAGGTCACAAAGAGCGGTACCACCTTTATACCCATCCTCTGAACTTCCTCTTTGGGAATATAGGCCGTGCTGTCAATCACAATCTGTATCTTTGCCACTTAGGTTCCCCCCTATTGAATTGTATGCCTGCTGACCGAAATCAGTATATCATTATAATACCAGGTACTAATACCTGTTGTAAACTATTGTTTATTTTTTCACAAAAAAAATACCACAGATCAAATTTTCCTCCTTTGATCCGTGGTATTGTTCCCAAAGGGAGAGAATCCTATGCTTTTTATCTTTGAATGGGAAGCCAATTAAGGACGCTTTGAATCTTCATGTCCCAATAACCCCATTCATGGGTACCGGGCCCTTCTTCATAGGTAAGATCTAGCCCGAGGCTTCTTGCATAGTCCCGGAATTTGACGTTGGATGCGTATAAGAAATCCTCGGTACCGCAGCACTGGTACAGCTTTGGCTTCGGCCCGTCAGATTCAGCCACCTTTTTGGCCAGGTAGAAGAGATCGTTTTCACTGCCCTCTACCTTGTCCAGATCGCCGAAAATCATTTCAAATTCCTCCACACGGCGGCTTTTGACCGCGCTTACAATATCCAGGGCTCCGGAGAGGCTTGCAGCCGCTGCAAACTTATCCGGGCAGCGGAGAGCCAGCTTGAAGGCCCCGTATCCTCCCATGGAAAGGCCTGCTACGAAGTTGTCCTCCCGCTTTGCAGAAAGGGGGAAGAAGGAACGGGCGATAGCGGGCAGCTCTTCACTGACAAAGGTCCAGTATCGGTAGCCCTTGTGCATATCGGTATAAAAGCTTCGATGAACGGCAGGCATGACAACGGCAATCCCCAGGGGAGCCACATAGCGCTCGATGGATGTCCTCCTCTGCCAGATGGTGTGATCATCCGACAGGCCGTGGAGCAGATACAGGGTGGGATGCTTGTCATCAAAGGATTTGCCCTGCATCCCAATCTGAGAAAATGTGGCCTGGGGCAGAATCACGTCCATGTTCACTGAAAGCCCGAGAACCTCGGAGAAAAAATCGCAATGGATCAATGCCATGTTCTTTACCTCCTTCGCATATGTATTTTATTTTATTGTACCATAAATTCCATAAAAAAACATATCATTCATTCACTTTAACGCCGTCAAGGCTTCCGTAGAGGACTTCGATCTCCCATTTCCGCTCTCCTGTCTCAGGATCCATCTTCTGCCGATAGATTCCCCAGGCTTTTCCGGTGCTCCAGAAACAAGAGAAATCCTCCTTGAATACCTTGGGATCAAAGCTTAGGCATCCCTTCACCATATCATATTGAAAACCGCAAAGGGCTGTCAGCACGGCCCAGCTGGCCATGGAACGGGCATAGTGGTGTCCGCATTCCACCTCATTCCAGGGGTTTCTCCTGTATCCGTCATGGCGCTCCCGAACGGCCTTTACAATGGTCAGGCCTTCCTCCACAAAGCCTTCATAGATGAGGTGGGCTGCCACATGGTACTCAATTCCCGTCCATACCTCATCGGAATAGACGAAGGGCAGCCTGGGCCTTCCTCCATGGGGCCATGAGCAGAGCAGCAGGCCCTTTTCGTCATTGAGGACATAGGTCCTTTGGACATTGGCATGATTCCTAAAGTCGGTGCGGAAATTGTATTTGTAGATGGAGTAGACGGCCTTTTTCACATGCTCCTCCGGCAGGATGTATCCGAGGCCTGCCACATGGGCCAGGGTTTGTCCCAAAAGCTGATCCGACAGGCAGCCTTTGCCGTATTGATAGCGATACTTGTTGACATCGTCGATCTGCTGAATATAGTACTCCCCACCCCAGAGCAATTCGTCCATCCGTTTGCTGCCCTTCTCCAGGGCCTCCCGGTATTTCTCCGCATGTTCCCGATCTCCCAGGTATTCGGCCATCTCAATCCCTGCCTTCAGGGCGGCGAAGAACATGGAGTTGGTCAGGGAATTGGGCCCGTAAAACTCAATATCATAAGTGTTGTGCTGCTGGCTGTCCAGCACAAAATCCCCGTCGGAGTCCCAGTACACAAAGGCAAAATCCAAGGCCCGGCTGGCCCTGTCCCAAACCTGCCGCAGAAGCTCATCATTGCCGCTTAATTTCCACTCCCGGTACAGGCGGATGATGGTGCCCATCTGGCCGTCGGTGGCGGGCAAAAAGTCCCAGCTCTTGTTTCCAAAAACCCGCTGGGTCCGAAAAGCCATCTTCCCCGTTTCATCGGTCTCCAGGTTAAACTCCACCATGCGCATGGTCTGCTCCAGCTCCGGGAACAAAAAGGCCAGGGTCTGGGCATAGTTCCAAACGTGGGTGCAGGTGCCGTCACAGCAGCCGCTCTGGTCATGGCAGCCTTCCCAGCCCAGGAAAGTCCCGTTCTCCAGCCTGAAGCAGGTGGTGCTCCTGAGGACCGTGATATTGCTGGAGACCGCATCTATCACATAGGTAGGCAGGCTTGAGCCAAAGAGGGCTCTGTGGAAATCCCGGGACCCCTTCTCCAGCCGCCCCATATTCTTCATCAAGTATCTGCCCGCATCCCATGCATCCTTAAAGAGCTTGGCATAGTAGTTCTTTACAATGCCCTGATCCTCCGATCGCTCATACCAGCCCTTTATCCGGTTGGGGAAATACCAGGCAAGGATAAACTCAAAGACCTTTTCCTCCCCGGGCTCTAAGGTCTCATACAGGCCGATGGAGCCAATCTTTGCCTTATTGCTGTTCCAGTTATTGCCCGGCGCATCATAGCTCGATTTTTCCTCCAGCCTGCCGTCCTCGGCAAAATCATCCCAGAAATCCTGGACCCCGTCCCACCAGCCGCCGATGAGCCACGCGGGCTTGCAGGTGACCTTGTCGCCCCGTACCATGAGGGCCATGTTGCCAAATCTCCTGTCATCATCCGGCAGCCCCGGACAGGATAGGTATAAGCCCTTGATGTCCTCTTCCTGGCGAAACTCATTTTTGAGTTCCTCTTGAATCTCTATGCTCTTCCAGGTGGGGTTGAACCGGTAGCCGATGATGTTGGCCAGGGAACCTGCAACCGTCACATCTACCGGCACATCCGAGGTGTTCTTTGCCCTGTACCTAATCACCGCTCCGGGTATGCCGGAGTCATCGGCATTCAAGGGAATAAAGGGCGTGAAGGCCTCCGTGCTGACCTTAAGGGGAAGCTGATCGTCTTCAAAATCAATCTGAACAAAGGGATACTCCCCCTTCA
>ENA-OWOZ01003114-OWOZ01003114.1-bioreactor-metagenome-genome-assembly--contig:-NODE-3114-length-11376-cov-10.775821_pt1 | contig 11376 bp, 5 predicted proteins | sample MGYA00238140_ERZ651804 | MGnify/ENA primary metagenome ERZ651804 (study PRJEB26910, sample SAMN07631232) | bioreactor metagenome | isolation source: Switchgrass digestor | place: USA: Dartmouth... | reverse complement strand
ATAATAGTGTTACAACAGTTCAAGTATTTGAAGTAAAAGGTATTAATGTTAGCGGTACCTTTACTTTAGAACTACGAATGTTGACACCAGGAAAAGAACGTGCGCAAATCACAATTGATAACTTAACATGGACAACATTTGAATAAGAATTTAAATTAACATAGCCTATTTTAAGGGGTATACCTTAAAATAGGCTTTTTTGGAATTTTATTTAGGAAAGTATTGAAAAAAAAAGGAAAATATAATATAATCACCTATGTAAAATAAAGATAAGAGAGGTTAGTGAGGATGTTAAAAAGGTTTAAATCATTTTTGATGTTTTGTACTTTTGTTTTAATTTGTTTGCTAACTGCTAATTTTAGGGTTAAGGCTAATGACGAATTATCTACAAAAGTTATGTCCTATGTAGTCACTGGTGAAAAATTAGAAGAATTAGAAGGTGCGGTAACTGTTGATTTGCCATTAACATTATATGGTAATACTAATAGATTGACAGTTAACGAAGGGGAGTATGCATTCTCATTCTTTGAAGAAAAAGGATATGTAATTGCTAATAGTGGATTAACATATCCATTTAGAGTTGTTCAAGATCATTACTTTAATGCTTATTTTAGAAATTCAAATGATGCTCACATTGTTGTAGTTGATGCTAACTTAAAATTAATTGACCAGTTTACTGTTGAAGAAAATACTTTATTAAATGAAGTAGACTTTAATGCCTATTTAGAAAAACTACCAGCTGCTGCCCCAGGATATGAGCGAGTAGGTTGGGATTATGATTTTACACAACCAGTATCAGGTTTAGTAGTTATTCGTGTTAAATATCAAGCAAGTTCTGAGACATTTACAGTAATATATGATAATGGTGCTGAACTAAATGAAGTAGAAGTACAATATGGAAAAACATTTACAGTAACAGCAACACCTGAAAAAGATGGTCAAGAATTTAAATACTGGTTATTAAATGATCAAATTGCAAGTTATAATTTAACATATACATTTAGTGTATATAGTGATGTAACAGTTGAAGCTGTATATGATGAAGAAGGTAGTAATGTAGATGTATATACATTACTTCGACAACTAGTATTAGATTCTGAAGATGGTAAGAAAATCTTTATAGCACAAACAACAACAAGTTTAGAAAAAAATAAAATTGTAGAACAAGGATTATTAGTATTAGAAAGTCTAGAAGACGAAGTAAGTGAATTAACATTTGAAACCGAAGGAGCAAGACGAATTCGTGCTTTACGTGTTTCACCAAATGGAGAATATGCTGTATCAGTAAGTGTTAATGGATTAAATAACTTATATGCAAGATCATATGTAGTAGTAGAACGAGTTGATGGTGAAAACGCAAGTTATGATGTAATCTTTAGTGAAGATATTGTTAAAGTAGAAAAAGAATTAAATTATTTAACAGTACAAGAGGCTAGAAACGCTGCTGAAAATAGCATTGTAACTGTTAAAGGTGTTATTACTGCAATACATGGAAATAACTTCTATTTACAAGACAACACCGCCGCAATCTACGTATATCTTCCTGGAAGTGCTGTTGGTTTTGGTGAACATTTTACACCTGGAAATGAAGTAATTATTACTGCAAAAAGAGATACATATAATGGTTTAATTCAATTGAGATTTGTTGAAAGTGTTGAAGTATTACAACGCGGTGTAATGATACCTGAACCAATTGATATTGTTGGTGTTGATACAAATGTCTTTACTGAAAATCAAGCTAAAATTGCTAATATTATTGGACTAACAGTTAAGACTATTCCATCAATTGGAACTAGTGGTTATAACGTAACTTTAACTGACGGAACAAATGATATTATTTTACGTGTTGAAAATTACATTGAAGATTTTGCAAAAGTAAATGATTTATTTAACACAGTTATCAAAGTCGGTCAAAGATTAGATTTACAAGGTGTAGGTATTGGATATTACAATAATCCACAATTAACACTATTATCAGTTAATAATTTAGTCTTATCATTATCAAAAGAAGCTCTTGAAAATTATTTACAACCAATTTTAAATCCAGGAACTAATGTAACTAGTAATATTTCTTTAATTACGAATTATTTTGTAGGTAGTACTGAATATCAAATTATTTGGTCTTCAAATAATGAAAATGTAATTACTAATGAAGGAATTGTTATTCGTCCTATTGACGAAAATGTAACAGTTATCCTTACTGCAACAATTCCTATTTCTGAAACAGATACAGTTGTTTTAACTTATGAAGTAGTGGTTATTGCAGAAGGGGAAGAACCTGAATCACAAACATTTGTAGAAACATTTGATGGTATTAGTTTACCAACAGGAACTAATTATGGCTCAGGATCATATACAGGAGTAAACAGCGTAGTTTGGACATATGCTGGCGCCCAAGACCCAACTAATACTAGTGCTGGTAATTTCAGTATTGATGGTAAAGGTATCTTATTGAGACGAGCACTTGATTCATATATCGAGGCAACATTTACTGGTGGATTAACTTATTTTGCTTTTGAATATAGAAAAGCATACACTGGTGGTAATGCGCGTAATATTGAAGTAATTATTACTTCACCAAAATTAGCTGAACCAATTGTTAGAGAAACAGGTAACTTTGGAAGTGGATCCGGTGAGGATACTACTGTTTACAGATTTGTTATTGATGATGTAACTATTTTAGGTGAATTTACTATTAAAATAAAATTAACTGGATCTGCTGAAACAAATAGACATGTAACGATTGATAATATTACATGGACAACATATGGTAAACTACAAGAATTAACTGATGAAGATTATTTGAATTTTGCAGAAGAATATGTTACTGTTAAACTGGATTGGTTAAACAATACAGTAATTTCTGAAAACATTGATTTACCGTTAAATCACCCTAATTATGAAGATTTAAGATTTGTTTGGGTAAGTAGCAATCCTGATGTTTTAACTGCTAACGGAATTGTAACTCGTCATAATGAAGATATTGAAGTTACATTAATCCTAAATGTTTTTATTCCGTCAAATAATACTGATGTAGCAAATCTAACATATGAATTTACTGTTACTATTAAAGGATTACCACAACCAGGTCAACCTGTTACTGTTACTGCCCAATATACAGGTAGTACTACTATAAATATGCAAGGTGGCGGAATAAACAACGCTGAGTTAATTAATTTAGATCCACATGTGTTTACTGTAACAAGTTTTTCATCAAGCTCAACTCAAATTGGTTTGAATCAGAATGGTACTATCCGCTTATATGGTAAACCAAACAACAATATTTTAACAATTAAGATAAATTCAGGTGTTATTACGAATGTCATAATAAAATTTGCTGGAGACGTTAATATTGCATTAATAAAAGCTGATGATGTTGAATTGCATAATGCAACCCCTGGTAAAGATAGTTTATTAACATTTGCGGATTTAAATGCTATTGAATTTAGTATTAAAAATGATGGTACTGATAGTACGCAATTACACATCAATTATATCGAAATTACATTTATCCCGGAGTAATACCCCCTACAGATTCTGACGAGGATAAAGAAGGACCTATAATTACACCTCCTACTCAGGATGTGTATTACATCTCTGTAGGGGGGAATTGGTATCCTCCTGAATTAACAGCATATGATGAACAAGATGGTCCACTCAGAGTAGTTTATTTTGGGGAATATGATGTAAATGTTGTAGGTGTTTATAAGATTACTTATGTTGCTAAAGATTCAGATGGTAATGTTACATACTATTATATTTATTTACATGTTTTAGAAAGTATTGGTGACCAACCACCAGCTGATTATCCAGAAATGGATGAAGCAGCATTAGTTGAATTAAAGGCGCGTTTTCAAAATGAAAGAAATAAAGTACTACCTAAATATACTGACCCATTCGATGCAACAGTTTATTATGCTAGTCTTAATGGATTAACCGGACAAGCATTTCTAAACGAACTTCGTCGCATCATTTCTACAAACATCACACCAACTGCATATGATGATGTTCGATTTATTTTAGAAAAATCTGATGCTGTTGATTCTCCATGGGGAACATATCTATATGGCATTTATAGTGGAACTAAATTAGTTCGATACTGGGATGGTGGCTCAACGTGGAACCGCGAACATGTCTGGCCAAACTCTAAATTAGGAGTTAAAAATCAAGTAGACCAAGCTGCTGATCCTCATAATCTACGAGCGATTAGTGTTAGTGTAAATAGTTATCGTAGTAACCGATTTTTTACAAATGGTGAAGGTTCGTCTAGCTATCATATTGTTGGAACTGATGGCTTTTATCCTGGGGATGATCATCGTGGTGATGTTGCAAGGATTTTATTCTATATGTATGTTCGATATTATGACATTTTAACTTTAGTAGACACTGTAGAAGAAATTTTATTAGGCGAAAATTATAAGCCATCAGGCGCGAAATTTGGCTTATTATCAGTATTACTTGAGTGGCATTACAAAGATCCAGTATCTGAATTTGAAATTCATCGAAACAATGTTATCTATTCTTATCAAGGTAATCGAAATCCATTTATTGATCACCCTGAATATGTAAGTATAATATTTAATTACGAATTAAATATTTTTAATGAAACATTTAATGTAATAATAGTTATTCCAAAAACGGAAATAGATCCTTCAAAATTAAGAAAAAGAGAATATTTTTCTTAAAAAGACTAAAAAAACCATCATATCAGATGATATGATGGTTTTTTAATATGTAGTTTTGAAAACGATTTCTAATAATGAATGGATATAATATATATAAAATACTAAATTTGTGAAAAAATATCAAGTCAAATACACTAAAACTAACATAAATTTTATGAAAGCGTATTGCAAAATATAGATAAAAATTATATAATAATTGTAACATCATGGGGGCTTTTGCATTTATGCTGTTTAATTTTTTAATTTTTATGTGAAAGGGGAGGCTATATGAGAAAAAAAGTCTTTTTGATGTTATTATTGTTGGGTCTACCATTATTCTTATTGTCTTTCGTTAAAGTAACGGTAGATGCCCAAGAAATGAGAGAGAATGCTATTACAGTTAATTATTCAAGTGCTGTTGATGAACAGGGTGGTCTTGTTATTGGAGATGCTCGTGGAGAAGTAGTCGTAGATGAAGAAAATACATTCTATGGAAATACAAACTCATTACAAGTATCATCAGCAGATGAGGGTTATGCTTTTTCATTTTATATGGAAAAAGGATTTGTGTTGTCGTTTAGTTCCAATTATACGTTTAGGGTTGTAGATGATCATCAGTTTATTGCATTCTTTAGACCTGTAGATAAATCACATATTGTTGTTGTTGATGCTAATAATAAACATCTTGGAAGTTTATTAGTTGATGAAGGAACTATTTTAGATGAAGAAGTTTTAGCGAATTTTTCATCTAAATTAAACAATCCTCCGGGATATAATTTTGTCGGTTGGAATGTTGAATTGCCTTTAACAGTTAGTAAAGGTGTTACTGTTATTAAAGCAGTGTATGCTTCTCATGATAGTGAATTTACAGTAAGGGTATTTGCTGATGGGGAATTGACTGATACTAAATATGTTCCTTATGGTAAAATGGTTACTTTAGAAGCACCAGAAATTGAAGGAAAACACTTTAGTCATTGGTCAATTGGAAATCAAATTATTAGTTATAATCCAACACATAAAATAAGTGTATATTCAGATTTTGAGATACATGCGAACTATACAACTGAGACAGTTGAACCAGTAGGGTTAAGCTATTTAAGTAAAGATGTAGTTGCTAATAATACAATAATTTATTTATTACTTCAATCATATATCCCGCAAGGATATAATCTAATTGAACAAGGATTAATTTATATAAATAGTAGTGAACAATCAAGTGAACCAATTACTCTTGAATCTCAAAATGTACAACGAATTCGTGCTTTAAGATTTTCACCACAAAACGAATTTGCGGTATCTATTAATACAGTAAATCATCATTACTTATATGCAAGAGGATATTTAGTTTTATCTAATGGAGAACATATTAAGACTATTTATTCTGAACAATTAGAATTACAGTTTAAATATAATATTAATTATCACTTAGATGGTGGAACAAATCATCCAAATAATAAAAATGTTTATTCTGTATATGAAGAAGTAGAATTACTTACTCCAACAAAAACTGGTTATAACTTTATCGGCTGGTTTAATGCTTTAGAAGGTGGAGAAGAAGTAACAACTATTCCAGTCGGGACTACTGGAGAAATTGATTTGTATGCTCGCTGGGAAATTATAGAGTATACAATATCTTACAATTTAGACGGCGGAACATTAAGTGGTGCTTTAGATAAATTTACAGTTAATGATTTACCATATGTATTACCTATTCCAACAAAAGTTGGTTACAACTTTGTTGGTTGGTTTACAGCCCAAAATGGTGGAACACAAGTAACTGAAATTTCTAAAGACGCACCACATAATGTTGTTGTTTATGCTAGATGGGAATTAGCAAACTATACATTAACACTTAACTTAGATGGTGGAAGTTTCACATTTGCAAGTAAAGCTGATTTAAGAGATGAGTTCTTCCGCGATTTATATAAATTTTTCAATCCTAATATGACTTATCAAGAATTTGTACATGGTGCCGGAAATACAACTGGATATACTGGTCAATGGTTCTTAAATTCTAATTTTAGATTTAAAATTGCGACAAAAAATAATAAATCAGTTAATGATTCATTAGGTGTCTTTGCTAATAGTTCATTATATAATGCGAAATGGGTACCATTCTTTGATTTCTTAGAAGATTTAATTAAAGAAGCTAATCCAACCCAAAGTTTCTGGAGTGATATTGATACCGGAACACTACGATTAAATGCTTATTTTTCAGAAACAATGTTTGCTGATAAGACACAAACGCCTTCTTTTGCACCTGTAAGTGTGTTTACAATTAATAGTGGTGATATTTATCTTCCAGTACCTAACAAGGCTGGTTATCGATTCTTAGGATGGTATACTACACCTGATTTTAGTGGAGAACCAGTAACTAAGATAGTTAGTGGTACTACCCAAAATGTTACATTATATGCTAAATGGGAAGCGTTAACTGTTTATAATGTTACTTATGAATTAGATGGAGGAACATTGGTTAATCCAATAACTACATATACTGTTAATAATTTACCAATGATTTTAGGTATTCCTGAAAAAGAACAACATTTATTCTTAGGATGGTATGATAATCCTGATTTTAATGGCAATCCAATTACGGAATTAGGTTTAAATACTACTGGAAATGTTGTTTTATATGCAAAATGGGAGGCCCCAACTGAATATAATATTACCTATAACTTAAATGGTGGAATGTGGGGTTATCCTAGTAAAGAAGTAATGCGTGAACAATTTTTCCGCGATTTATATAACTTTATTAATCCAGCTGAATCTTATGAAGATTTTGTTGGTTCAAGTTATGATGGATTATGGCATAGCAAAGAAGCATATCATACTAAATTATATACAGCAAACGTATCATATATTATACCAGGGTCTAATATATTCATTAATCATCCAACATATAATGTTAAATGGTTACCATTATTTGATTTGATTGATGAATTTATGCAATCACGTGAAACAACAAGATTTTGGGCAAGTCCATATACAGGACGTATTAGATTGGGTCAATATTTTAATAATTCAGTGTTTACTGCTGAACAATTAACGACGCTTCCAGACTTTAGTCCAAAAGTAATAAATTTCACCAAATATGATAACGATATTTATTTAAATATTCCATATCGTCAAGGTTATAAATTTGGTGGCTGGTATACAAATCCAGAATATTCGGGAGATCCTATTGTTTACATTCCATCTGGAACTGAGGAAAATATTGAATTATATGCTAAATGGAATGCATTAACAACATATACAGTTACTTATAATTTAGATGGAGGAACATTAGCAAATCCAATTTATAGTTTTACAGAAGAAAACCTACCAATTACATTACCAACACCAACAAAAGATGGTTATATTTTCCAAGGATGGTATACAAATTCAAGTCTCACTGGAAATCCAATAGTTAAAATTCCTTATCCAACAAATAGTAATGTTGTGTTGTATGCAAAATGGCAACTTGATACAATTGAAGAGTTTACAATTACACTTCATCAAGGGCGAAATTATACATATGCAGAACGTGACATTTTACTTACAGATTTATTAACAGATTTATATAATTATGTAAAACCAAGTGATAACTTAATGACGTTTATGCATGGAGCGGGAAAAACAAGTGGTTATAATGGAACATGGTATAGTAATACCACATATAGAAATAAAATTTATGATGGGCCTAGACCATCTGCACCTAATGCAAGTAAAGAATACTTTGTTTACCAACCTCAATATTATGAAAAATGGATGCCATTCTTTGATTTTATAGATAGTTGGATTAATTCAATGAACCCTCAACAATCCTTCTGGGGTAGTCCTTATACTGGTTATTTAAGACTTAGTCAATACATTACTGGAACAAAACCGGCCCCGAACTGGACTGATGCCAAAATGAGAGAAATGCCTACATTCCCACCAATTGTTATTAATTATACAAACCAAAGTTCAACTATTGTTTTACCAGCTCTTAATGTAAATGGTAAAACATTCTTAGGATGGTTTACTGAACAAAATGGTGGACAACAAGTTACACAAGTTCCTGCAGGATCAACTGGTAATAAAGTGTATTATGCTCGTTGGGCATAATTTATTGCGATAAGTTATTAGAAAACGCGAAGTGTTTTATATGAACGCTTCGCGTTTATTTTTTTATTGTAAATGTTTTAGTTTGAATTTTTCTTGTTAAGCATTTAAAAATATTGTATGATATTATTAAGATTTGGTTTAAAGGAATGATTAAGAGTATGGCAAAAGATGTATTAAAAAAGGTGTATCAATATATTATCAAAACAATGAATGGAATGGCTTATGGTTTATTTTCTACTTTAATTATTGGGACCATTATATCTACATTTGCCAATTTATTAAATTCTAATAATCTTTTAACTTTAGCAGATCTCCTAAAAACATTAACAGGTGTCGGTATTGGTATTGGTATCGCCTGGGCATTAAAATTAGACGGATTAAAATTAATTGGTGCGGCGATTGCTGGGGGGATTGCATCTGGGTTAGTGTTTGGTAAGCCAGGTGATCCAGTTGTTATTTATTTAACAGTTGTATTAGCTATTGAATTAGTTAGATTATTTTTTGCTAAAAAGACGCCGTTGGATATTATTTTAATTCCTCTTATGTACGCAATAATTTCCTATTATTTCTCTTTGCTAATTAATCCACCAGTTTCTACAATGATGAAATCTATAGGGGACTTTATTACTTGGGCCACTGAACGACAACCATTCATAATGGGAATAATTATCGCAGTTGTTATGGGAATGATTTTAACTGCTCCAATTTCATCTGCCGCAATCGCCATCTCAATCAACCTAACAGGTCTTGCTGGTGGAGCGGCAGTTGTTGGTTGTTGTACCCAAATGCTTGGCTTTGCAGTGATGAGTAGAAAAGATAATAGTATTGGCGAAGTTATTTCGATTGGAATTGGAACTTCAATGTTACAGTTTAAAAACATCTTAAAGAAACCAATAATATGGCTTCCAACGATTATTGTCAGTGCTATTCTCGGCCCCCTTTCTACAATACTCTTTAAAACTCAAACTGATAGTACAGGTGCTGGTATGGGAACCTCGGGGTTAGTTGGACAATTTGGAACTTTTAATTTAATGGGGAATACGAAAGAATTTTGGTTAAGCGTATTAGTTTTACAAATCGCTTTACCGATAATTTTAGTATGGATTGTAGATATTGTCTTTAGAAAGAAAGGTTTAATAAAAAAAGGTGATCTAGCTTTAAAAGAACAAGGAGAAAATTGATTTCTCTTTGTTCTTTTTATTTTTTTGCAAAATAAGGTCAAAATTTGCTTTATTTTGGTATTATGGTATTGATAGATATTTAAATTAGGTGGAAGTGTTAAAAACAATATAAAAGAAAATTTTTACAAAATAAATATTTGTAATATTTTGTAAACGTTTGACTTTTACAAATTGACTTTTGGGGTGGGGTAGTATATAATTATGTTGGGTGTTTAAGAATACAATACTTACAAAGAGGAGAAGCTATGAGAAAAATAATTGTTGCTTTGCTGATGTTTGGACTTTTTTTTGTTTTAACAGGATGTGATTTTGATTGGGAGTCGATTCTTGATGAATTGAATGGTAAAAAAAGTTATAACATTGAGTATGTTTTGAATGGTGGAACGATTGATGAAAATATCCCAACCACTTATCGGGAAAATGATCTTCCACTAACATTGCCAATCCCAACCAAAGAAGGACATATTTTTATCGGATGGTTTAATAATATTGATTTTGAAGGTGAAGCAATTATAGAAATTGCTCAAGGAACCAAAGAAAATCTTACCTTTTATGCTAAGTTTGAAAGAGTATATACAATAACTTATTATGTTAATGAAGGCACTTTACCTGAAGATGCTATTATTACTTATACCAAAGATGATTTACCAATTGTTTTACCAATTCCATCGCGCGAAGGTTATACATTTGATGGATGGTATCGTGATAGTGAATATAGTTTTAAATTAACCCAAATTAATAATCCGAATGATATTACGTTATATGCTAAATGGGTTGTAATTGAAAAAGTATATATTATTACATACATTTTAAATGGAGGAACTAATCATCCAAATAATCCAACAACATATACTGAAAATCAATTACCTATTGCCATCTCAATGCCGACCCGTGAAGGATATATCTTTATGGGATGGTATTTAACACCTGATTTTAGTGGTGAAAAAATTACCGATCTTTCAAAAGAAACAACCGGTGATATAGTTATATATGCTAAATGGGAATTAGTAGGATTAGAAACAACTGTATATTTAGTGGAGATTGCGGAACATTCGAGATTGCAATCTGATTATGATTTAGCTAAAAATGCCATTGAAGCTTTACCAGATGATCCACAAAAAGAGGAATTATTAGAACGATTATTACAAATCGAAATAATCGAAGATGATGTCATTCGTGACGACTCAACAATCATCGACTAATGGAGGAACAATTTATGAGAAAAATTAAACGATTTTTAATTATGGTCTTATTAGTTTTATTCTTTGGTATTTTTAGCGGTAACAAAGCAAGTGCTAATTCTTCAGTTCCATTAGTAATTAATGATAAAAATATCAATTATTATGGAACCCAAACACAAGTTAAGATTCCGAGTGAATATATTCCTCAAGAAAGAGAATTTAGGGCTGCATGGGTTTCTCGTTATGTTAGTGATATTGGAG
>ENA-OWOZ01003111-OWOZ01003111.1-bioreactor-metagenome-genome-assembly--contig:-NODE-3111-length-11390-cov-3.136480_pt1 | contig 11390 bp, 9 predicted proteins | sample MGYA00238140_ERZ651804 | MGnify/ENA primary metagenome ERZ651804 (study PRJEB26910, sample SAMN07631232) | bioreactor metagenome | isolation source: Switchgrass digestor | place: USA: Dartmouth... | reverse complement strand
GTAATGGTTATCTTGGCAACTCCATTATACCAGAAGCGTTTCAGGTCTCATTTTATTAATTAAGTTAACAGAACAAAAAAACTTTCCGGGAGGATCATATGGAAACAACGTTTACAGTACCTTCTATTTCCTGCAGCGTATGTTCATGTCGTATTAAGAAAGAGTTAGGCGGTCTTGACGGTATCGAAGATGTCAATGTCGATCTGAAGACCCAGTCGGTTAAGGTATCTTATGATCCTGATCTTCAGCAGCCCAGAGATATCCGGAAAAAAATCGCGGAACTGGGTTATGAGGTGATGTAATAAACCACGGCCGGCGGCATCAGTACGGTACTGCAGCCGCCGTCCCTGTGCCGCGGCATTCTGTCGCACGACAAGACTCAATCTGTCACGCTGTTCTTTTTTACCGATCTGATGATCGCTTCCTCCTGGTTCTTAATATGTATCTGAGCAGCCTTCATCGCCGCTTCCGGGTCCCTGCGGACGATGGCATCCAGTATTGCCTCGTGCTCCTTGATCAGCTCCTTTGAGCTGCTGTAATCCTTGAGATATATAACCCTGAACCTCTGGACCTGCTCCCTGAGATTGTTGGATATCTGTATCAGCTTGTCGTTCCTCGATGAATGATAAATCACATCATGGAACTCCACGTCCTTTTTGATGGAGCCCTGAAGGTTTTCCTTCTCAACATAGCTGATGAACTGATCCAGAAGATGCCTCAGGACCTTTATCTCATCATCCTTTATACGTACTGCAGACAGTGAAGATGCCAGACCGTCCATTGTTGCCCTGACCTCCAGCACATCCATTATGTCTTTTACGGACAAATCAGCCACGTGAGCTCCCTTTCTCGGCAGCATCTCAACGAGGCCCTCCAGCTCCAGCTTTCTTATTGCCTCCCGTACCGGAGTCCTGCTTACACCCATCTTCTGTGCCAGCTGTACTTCCATCAGCCGCTCTCCGGGCTTGAGCTCACCGACTATTATGGCTTGCCTCAGTGTATCGAAGATAACATCCCTAAGAGGTTTATAGTCGTTCAGATTGACCTTTGACAGCTTGCCTGCCATTGATTCACATCTCCTTTTTATCCTGCCCGTATGAGGTACGGGCATTGCCTTTATAGTCATATGGTCAAATGGTTTCTGAAATATGGCACTGCCACATCCTGCAGGCCGAAAGCTCCTCAAAAGCTCTGCGTGCGGACTCTTTGTCCTCAAACAGTCCGAATACGCACGGGCCGCTTCCGCTCATCAGGCTTCCCAGCGCACCAGCTTCATCCATTCGGTTTTTCGCCTGCCTGACCACTTCATAACTTCGCAGAGTCACAGACTCCAGAACGTTTTTCATCCCTGCCGCAACTCCTGCCACATCCTTTTTGGCCAGAGAATCTATAATCTGTTCGGTATCAGGCCTGTCCCGGTCCGTGATCTTGGACAGGTCAAGGTTTTTATAAACCCATGGCGTTGAGACGCCAATATCAGGCTTGACGATCACGACATCGACACCGCTGAAATCCGGAAGAGGAGTCAGGATCTCACCAATCCCCTCAGCAAGTTTGGTTCCCCCCTCTATACAGTACGGCACATCTGCTCCGATCTGCTTTCCCAACGCTCTGAGTTCATCAGTGTCAAGCCCGAGTGAAAACAGTTCATTTAAGCCTCTGAGTACGGCTGCCGCATCCGTGCTGCCTCCTGCCATACCTGCAGCTACAGGGATCCTTTTGATTATCCTGATCCTAAGTCCGCTTTTTATGCCGAACTTGTCCATAACCAGCTTTGCTGCCCTCCAGGCAGTGTTGGTCATGTCTTCAGGCACACGGCAGTCGCCGCATTCCAGTCTGATCCCCGCTTCCAAAGATGTATCAAGGCATATGGTATCATGAAGAGAAACCGTCTGCATGATCGTCCTCAGTTCATGATAGCCGTCTTCTCTCCTGCAGATAACATCCAGCGACAGATTTATTTTGGCATAAGCCGGAATTTCCAAATAGGACATCAGTCTCGCGCCTCAGCAGATACAATTTAAGGTATATTATATACAAAAAACATACCATTTACAATAAAAAGTGCCCGAATTCTAATTTTCAGGCACTTCTTAATCATTATGCCGCCTCTATAAATACAAATGATTCTTTTCAGTATGCTCGCATCATGCTTTCTTCATTATGATGATCTGACTGCCCGGCTCTATCTCTCTGTCATCAGTGATATCATTGCTCTTCATTATTTCATCCACAGTAGTGTAGTATCTCTTGGCAATTTTCCACAGTGTATCCCCGGGCTGCGCAAAGTAAATGGTGATACTGGGCTGGCTGGCCGACCTCTTGTCATCCAGCGGCTGCTCCGAAGCCTTTGAGATAACAGGTACTGAAATCTGTCTGCTGACCCTGGTTTTCAGGTTTATTGCCAGACGTACCTCTACCTCTCTGGCCGAAATGATGCTGTAGCTGTAATGATCAATTTCCATTTCTACATCCAGTGACATTCCGGGTGCAGCGCCTCTTGCTTCCATCGTATGTCTGAATGGGATCTGCCTGTCTGCGCAGTGGACAGGCTGGCCGTCACTTGACGCAAGATACAGCACATTGCAAACAGCAACCCCGTCAATGACCACACGGTTATCCGTTATTTCAGCCGACGAAAGAGAAAGCTTGCCGAGAACATTGAACAGCTCTGAAATATCCGGAGCATTTTCGTCTATCACTATATTCTCCCTGATCGTCAGCTGTCCTTCATTTTCCGAAACTATCTCCTCCAGCGTCAGCTGTTCCTTCTCAATACTTACTCTTGCACAGGGACTGTAAGCATCATCCACAAGCTCTATCTCCCTGCGTCCGCTGGATTGGGCATATATATCAAGCAATACATCACATTTCATCCGTCTGAGTTCGCCGTCCCCGTCCTCGTCAGCTTCGAAGGCTGTTTCTCCAAGAGCGATGTCAACACTGCACATACATGTTTCATCCATGCCGGGTATGTCGATCATCTGTGAAAACGGTAGCTCATGCTCCATATACTGGATGCTGCGGTTTTCGTCATCCGCTATGTACAGCGTTGAGACGTTCAGCGCACCGGTTACTATGATTTTGTCCTCTCCGGCCTTATAATCCCTTCCGGTTATTTTTACATCGTTTCTCAGGATCTCATATATGGCGGGCTTGCCGGCAGGTATATCAACTATCTCCCTCACAGGGCACTCCGTCCGGCAATCACCGATATAGGAGCTGACAGATATGGTATCCCTCAGGACCTGTATATCCTCTGAGCCTTCGAAGTCCCTGGTGACATACTCCTCCACCTGTTCAGTAACCTTTCCTGAGAGACTGATTATCGCTTTGACATTGACCTTTCTGCTGTTGAGTATTTCATATTCAATATGCTCGATATCGCATTTGACTCTGCACTGCATTCCCTGTCTGACATCCGGTATATCCATGGTATACTGGAAGCCGGCAGTTGAAATTATGCTCTTTACCGGCTGGTCGGGATCGTCCGAGACATACAGGATCTTATACCTTACGGAGCCATCGACCATTACCTTCTCTGACGCCGTTTCAGCTCCGTTTATCCAGGCCTCGCCGTCCAGCACCAATATCTGTGATATGTCCGGCTTTATATCGGGTACTATGATATCATTTTCAACAATAGTCTGAGTAGAATCCTCTCCTATGGGTCTATTAAGCCTGACGGCCTCTTTTATCAGTTCAAGAGACATTTGAAATCCTCCCCCCGCACGACAGTATGCGTATATCCTCTCTAAATGTATATTGACAAGATATTTTAATTATTACTGGAAATGTACTGCCGGAAGGACAAATTCTTAATACCGCACGGCATCGTCAGGCAGTTCGAAGCAAAATTAAAACCCGATCACGGGATCGGGCTTTTCGTAAGGCTTTTACTGCTAGTGTGTATTCTGTATCAGCTAACCAGTATCTGTTTGTCATCTTTATAAATCACAAGCTCTACTGCCTTGGTAAGAATGTCCGTATAACTGTAGGAAACCCTTCTGGTTGTCTCGTATTCGTTCTCAAACCTGATGATGAAGATGCTGGGATAAGAGTTTTCAATTATTCCCTCTTTGATAAAAGCCTTTTTCCTGCCTTTGTTGGCCTTGAGCTGAACTCTTTCGCCTATACAGGTCTCAATGTTCTTTTTTATTTGAACAAGGTCGCTCTTTTCTGCCATGGAATCACCTCATCTTCTGTTTTGTATATTATATCACAAACCGCATAGCTTGTCAAAAAAATTAAATATTATAACAAGGGAAATTTGATTATGTCAAGTATTTTCTTAAAATTTAGCTATTTTCTTGGTGATAAGGCTCAACCGGAAAACCTTCCCTATATTTCCCTCTTGTTTGCATACCGCCGATTCCAGTCTTCCCTGTTATCGTATTTTTTATTACATCTTCTGCATCCAGAACAGTATCGATGCTGGTAAATGCTATTTTCTGACATACCCTCACGGGATCGAGCGCATGTATCAAATCTCTTGAAGGGGCACTGGCAAAGTTCGCTCCAGCCTTGATTATCTCATTGTAGAGCGACTGACAGGCCCCGGCAAAAATAACGAGGCTGTCCATATCTCCTATAAAACGTCTCGCCTGTTTCACTGCCTCGATAAAGTACCTTGAGTTTCTGTATGCAGACAGATTGGTATAGCTGTCCTGTCCTTTGATAAATCCGTCATGGCCTGTAAGCACCAATATGTCCGGCATGTACTTCTTTAACAGCTCCACCACTCTTTGCGGCTGCTCCTTCTCCGGTACATACTCTCCCGCTGCTTCGATCCCTAATTTCCTGTACTCAGCCATACAGTTTTCCAGGTATTCTTTATCTCCATCAATATGCAGTACTTTCCCCGGTCTTTTTAATTTTTCGGTTTCATCATCTGAGGTATCTCTATAATACGCTTTTTTTCGCCATCCCCTGCTTCTCGGCATGTACCGCCCATAGTAGCGTATATCCTGTATCCTGTCCGCTGCACACATTTCTGCCTGCCGGCAGCATTTGTCCCTGTATTCCCTGACCTTGTTCTCAGGCTGGAGTTCAAGGTCTGATTCAGGGGCATCAGCCTCGATCCTGTAGCTGATCCCTTTTAAAGTAAGTATTCTTTCCCCTCTGGCTTCCGTTATGTCAATGACCTTGAAAAAGATGTCATAGCCGTATGATTTTCTTGCAACAATATCACCTATCTTTATCTCACTCATCCACTCACCACCATCTTCTGCGCCAATTCCGCAGAATAGCTATGCACTGCAGCGGCATACCGCCATTCTCCTGTACCATAATATGTAAACCTGACCTTTATTGTGACCAATACTATTGTCATCTGCCGTCCCGGAAAGGTATAATGATGTAGCAACAGATCTTTACAGGAAGGTTGATATTTTATGCTGACTGATATCGAAATAGCACAGCAGTGCAAAATGAAGCCTATAACTGAGGTAGCCGCAGATTTGGGCATTGATGCCGATGAGCTTGAACTTTACGGCAAATATAAAGCCAAGCTTTCACCTTCTCTATGGGAAAGGGTCAAAGAAAGGAAGGACGGAAAACTGATCCTCGTAACAGCGATCAATCCGACACCGGCCGGAGAAGGAAAGACAACGACTACAGTCGGTCTCGGACAAGCCATGGCTGCCATCGGCAGGAAGGCTGTCATAGCGCTCAGGGAGCCTTCTCTCGGACCTGTCATGGGCGTCAAGGGCGGTGCCGCCGGAGGAGGATATGCACAGGTCGTTCCAATGGAAGACATCAATCTGCATTTCACCGGTGACATGCATGCCATCACTGCTGCAAATAACCTATTATCAGCAGCAATAGACAACCATATACATCACGGCAACGAACTGGGCATAGATCCCAGGCAGATAGCCTGGAAGAGAGCCATGGACATGAATGACCGGGCTCTGAGGAATATTGTTGCCGGCCTTGGCGGAAAGGCCAACGGTATGCCCAGGGAAGACGGATTCATAATCACTGTAGCATCAGAGATAATGGCAATATTATGCCTTGCTTCGGATATGACTGATCTGAAAAACAGACTCGGCAGAATAATCATCGGGTACAACTTCTCAGGCGCTCCAGTCACGGCATCGCAGCTGAAGGTAGAAGGGGCAATGGCGCTTCTGCTGAAGGACGCTATAAAGCCCAATCTGGTACAGACACTGGAAAACACCCCCGCATTGATGCATGGTGGTCCATTTGCCAACATAGCTCACGGGTGCAACAGCATAAATGCCACAAAGCTGGCCCTGAAACTGGCTGATTATGTTATAACGGAAGCCGGATTCGGTGCCGATCTCGGAGCCGAAAAATTCTTTGACATCAAGTGCAGATATGCAGGCTTCAAGCCTGACGCTGCCGTGCTTGTGGCAACGATAAGGGCACTCAAATATAACGGCGGTGCAGGCAAAGACAACCTGGCACAGGAGGATCTGAAGGCACTGGAGAAGGGATTCCCCAACCTTGAAAAGCATGTGGAAAATCTGAGGAAATACGGAGTACCGGTACTGGTGGCTATCAACCACTTCGGTACAGATACAGAAGCGGAAATAGAGTATGTCAGGAACAGATGCAAAGACATCGATGCAGATGTGGCGTTTTCAGATGTATTCGCCAGAGGCGGTGAGGGCGGCCGGGAACTGGCAGAAAAACTGGTGCATTTGACAGACACCGTTCCGTCGCGGTTCAAGGCTCTCTATGATGTCAAGCTTCCCATAAAGGAAAAAATCGAAACGATCGCAAGGGAGATTTATGGAGCCCGCGGCGTGGTATATTCACCTGCCGCCGACAAGATGATCAAAAAACTTGAAGAGCTTGGGCTTTCCGACCTGCCTGTATGCATGGCAAAGACACAGTACTCGCTTTCAGATAATCCGAAACTGCTGGGCAGGCCTGAAAACTTTGAGATAACTGTACGTGAAATAAGAGTTTCTGCCGGCGCGGGCTTTATCGTGGCACTTACAGGTGAGATAATGACCATGCCCGGTCTGCCTAAGATACCTGCTGCCGAAAAAATCGACATCGACGCTGACGGTGTTATAACAGGGTTATTCTAAACAATACTGTGATGGTGTTAAAAATAGACACCATCACAGCAAAGCACTGTCATATGCCTTTATAAACTCGCTGAATGGCTCGATTTCATCAATAACCTCCTGGAGCCTGCCTATAAATATTTTTTCAGACCAGCTGCGCTTGCTGTTATAATATCGATTAACGACCCTCCAGAACTTTTGCGGGAATATGAGCATTATCTTCATCAGTTCCAGCTCATCCCGGCTCAACGGAGCTATTCTGCTGTATTCCTGCACGATAAGCACTGCCTTTGATATATCCCAGCCCGATTTCCGCATTTTTCTCCGTATAAGATTGGCTATATCGTATACTCTCAGTTCAAAGCAGCAGTAATCAAAGTTAGTGACTGTAACTGTGCCACCGTTTATTATGATATTGTGATGTGTGTAGTCATGGTGGCAGAATGACCGTTCCTTCATCGTTCCGGCTGTCAATGATTCATAGGCGGATGAGGCAAGCAGTTCAGAGGCTGTCTGTGCCGAGCTTATAAAGTGATCAGCATACTGAAGGAACAACTGATCAAAGCGGCCCTTCTCCTTCGCAGCCTGTTTTTTCATCTTCCGAATGTCCTCGAGCCTTTTGGAGAAATAAGCCGGAAGCTTACCCAATTCACTTCGCTCTTTGCATCCGTCCGGAGGGTCAAATCCGGCAGAAGCACGGTGCAGTTCCGCCAGCGCCGCAGATATTTTTCTCACATCGGTATCACTTTCGAGGCTGCTCTCCCGACCCTCTATAAAATCAGTCACGGCAAACAGACCTCCGTTGGAGTAAAACCCAGGCTCACCGGAAAGAGTCTTTAAATATCTGTCGACCCGGGGAAATCCCCTGGCAGTCAGATGCTCCTTAGCCGCATGTACAAACAGAAGCCTTTCCGGAGAAAAGGGAATTTTTTTCAGCAATTTTCTCCCCGTCGGTGTAATAATCATGTAAGAATCTTTATATTGCACTATATTTGTGACATCAAAGCCATAATTCTCTGTGATCTCTCTCTCCATACCATGCATGGTATCCCCTCCAGCCATATCCATGTCGCTGCCCGGCATATCTTCCATTGTCCCTGCCTGACATTACTTTTCATACTCTGCATAAAAGCCATGCTGCCCAATGTTCGGCACAGCACGTTAAATTATATGCCTCTGGATGCTTTTGTAGAAGAAATCACATACAAGGAATCTTTTGCGATACAGCCATCCATCTGCAGGTACTGAAGCTCCCACAGTACAAAAAAAAGGAACACAGGATGTATCCTGTGCTCCCTTAATCTGCTTTATATCAGCCGTTTGCCAGCCTCTTGTAAGTCTCGTAACGTTCTTTTGCATCTTCCTCAGCCTGTACAAACAGTTCTTCAGCTTTGTCAGGGAATGTCCTGGTCAGTGATGAGTACCTGACTTCTCCCATGATGAAGTCTCTGAACGAAGCAGTAGGCTCCTTGGAATCGAGAATGAACGGATTCTTGCCTTCCTTCTTCAGTTCAGGATTGTATCTGTACAGATGCCAGTAGCCTGCTTCCACAGCATTCTTTTCTTCAAGCTGGGTCTGACCCATTCCGAGCCTGAGACCGTGATTTATACAAGGTGCGTATGCAATGATCAGTGAAGGACCATTGTATTTCTCTGCCTCGGTTATAGCCTTCAGGAGCTGAGCCTGATTAGCACCCATAGCTACCTGTGCCACATAAACATAACCGTAGGACATTGCAATCATACCAAGGTCTTTCTTCTTTGTTCTCTTGCCTGCTGCTGCAAACTGTGCTACAGCACCGACAGGAGTTGCCTTCGAAGACTGTCCGCCTGTATTTGAATATACCTCGGTATCAAATACGAGAACGTTGATGTCTTCATTGGAAGCAAGAACATGGTCGAGACCGCCGAATCCGATGTCATATGCCCATCCGTCTCCGCCGAGGATCCAGTGGGATTTCTTAACAAGGAACTCCTTGTTTTCCATGATCTCATCGATCAATGCCTTTGCCTGTGCATCGGCATTTGCTGCATATGCTTCGAATGCAGCCTTGAGCTGTTCGGAAGCCTTCTTGGAGCCTTCGCCGTCACTGAAGTTTTCAAGCCAGTTCTCGATTGCTGTCTTGACATCTTCAGGTACTCCTGCTTCAAGCAGCTTGCGGCAGTTGTCTGCGAGCTTGTTCCTTATCTGCTTAACTGCCAGATACATACCGTAACCGAATTCAGCATTGTCTTCAAACAAAGAGTTTGCCCAGGCCGGTCCATGACCCTTCTTGTTGGAGCAGTACGGCATTGACGGTGCACTGCCGCCCCAGATGGATGAACATCCGGTTGCGTTGGCAATCATCATTCTGTCGCCGAACAGCTGGGTTATGAGTTTTGCGTACGGAGTTTCTCCACAGCCTGCGCATGCGCCGGAGAACTCGAGCATCGGTTCTTCGAACTGGCTGCCCTTTACAGTAGCTGTACCCATAGGATTCTTGGGTTTGATTGTCATAGCATAATCCCAGTTCGTTTCCTCTGCATACTGTGTTTCCTTCGGCTTCATGATCAGTGCCTTTTCTTTTGCCGGGCAGGTATTTGCACAGCTGCCGCATCCGGTACAGTCAAGAACTGATACCTGGATTCTGAAGTTCAGGCCTTCAAAGCCTTTGCCTATAGCTTTCTTTGATTCAAAGCCCTCAGGAGCGTTCTTCACTTCGTTTTCATCGAGGAGGAACGGTCTAATAGCTGCATGCGGGCAAACGTATGCACACTGATTGCACTGTATACATTTATCCATCTGCCACTCAGGAACATCAACAGCTATACCTCTCTTTTCATATCTGGAGGTTCCGTTCGGGAATGTACCGTCTTCTCTACCTACGAATGCGCTTACAGGCAGCTTGTCGCCTTCCTGTCTGTTCATGGGCTCGAGTATGTTGCTGATGAACTCAGGAACGTCCTTTGTTGCTGCTGCTTCATCAACTGCATCTGCCCAGTCTGCAGGTACCTCTACCTTCTGGAGTGCTTCGATACCCTTATCTACAGCAAGGTAGTTCATGTTAACTATCTTTTCGCCCTTCTTGCCATATGTCTTGAGGATAGCATCCTTCATGTACTTGACGGCATCTTCCAGAGGAATGATATTAGCCAGTTTGAAGAATGCAGCCTGCATTATCATGTTGATCCTGTTGCCGAGTCCGATCTCCTTACCGATCGAAACACCGTCTATGATGTACAGCTTGATGTTGTGCTTAGCTATATACCTCTTCATATCGGCAGGCAGCTTCTCGTTGAGTTCTTCTGCAGTCCAGTTGCAGTTCAGCAGGAATGTGCCGTTATCCTTGAGATCGCTTACCATGTCATATTTGCCGACATATGAAGGATTGTGGCATGCCACAAAGTCTGCCTTCTTTATGAGATATGTGGAACGAATAGGCTTCCTGCCGAATCTCAGGTGAGAAATGGTTACGCCGCCGGACTTCTTGGAGTCATAGGAGAAATAACCCTGTGCATACATGTCCGTATGGTCGCCTATGATCTTTATTGAGTTCTTGTTGGCACCGACAGTACCGTCTGAACCAAGTCCCCAGAATTTGCAGCTGATAGTTCCTTCCGATGTTGTGTCGATTTCTTCTCCAACAGGGAGGGAAAGATTTGTAACGTCATCGACTATACCGACTGTAAAGTGGTTCTTCGGCTCGTCTGCCTTCAGGTTGTCGAATACTGCAACGATCTGTGCAGGAGTCGTATCCTTTGAACCGAGACCATAACGTCCGGCTACTATAACAGCATCTCTGCCGTTTTCATAGAGTGCAGTGCATACATCCTGGTACAGGGGTTCGCCCAGTGCTCCGGGTTCTTTTGTCCTGTCGAGGACTGCTATTTTCTTTACAGTTTCAGGAATAGCGGCCAGCAGGTGTTTCACAGAGAACGGTCTGTAAAGGTGTACTTTAACAGCACCGACTTTTTCTCCCTTTGCCATGAGGTAATCTATGGTCTCTTCGATGGTCTCACATACGGAACCCATAGCAACGATTATTCTTTCTGCATCAGGTGCTCCATAGTAATTGAACAGGCCATATTTCCTGCCGGTGATCTCGCTGATCTTGTTCATGTATTCTTCTACTATTTCAGGCAGTGCGTTGTAGTACACGTTTGAGGATTCGCGGGCCTGGAAGAATATATCAGGGTTCTGTGCGGTTCCTCTTATGGCAGGATGCTCAGGATTCAGTGCTCTCTTTCTGAATGCCTTGACTGCTTCATAGTCTACCAGCTTAGCCAGCTCATCATATTCAAGTACTTCGATTTTCTGAACCTCATGAGAAGTTCTGAAACCGTCAAAGAAGTTAATGAACGGAACTC
>ENA-OWOZ01003109-OWOZ01003109.1-bioreactor-metagenome-genome-assembly--contig:-NODE-3109-length-11398-cov-3.000442_pt1 | contig 11398 bp, 18 predicted proteins | sample MGYA00238140_ERZ651804 | MGnify/ENA primary metagenome ERZ651804 (study PRJEB26910, sample SAMN07631232) | bioreactor metagenome | isolation source: Switchgrass digestor | place: USA: Dartmouth... | reverse complement strand
TACAGCTTCAATGTTTTTAAGATAAAACATCTCATAAACTTCACCATTTATAGTTGCATATGCTTTGCCCATTTTGCCAGATATAGCATCTTCTCCCCTCATAAAAGGCATACAATCCTCTCCTTTCTATCTAACTTGTACACTCATGTATAACTTTTCCATTGCATCAGTAGGTTGCACAACTTCATTGACGATTACATCTTGCTTACTTGCACCAGGAAGTACAATTATATCTTCTTCATTGAAATTTTCTATGGCCCTAATGTTCAGCAACTGTTCGTGATAGTTTACTAGTTCATTTTTGAATAGCTCTCTACCTATTTCATCATTAGTGACTTTTCCTAAGTAGTAATCACTGAATATCCTAGCTGTATCATTGGCTATCTGATCTAATACCCTTATTACTCTGTTTGAACTAAAGTCTTGATTCTTTTCAGGTGAAAAGCTAGTAAATGTATTAATATCCTTTAACACTCTTACATCATTTCCATCTTGATAAAAAGTAAATTCTCCATTTTGGATAAATTGCTCAAATTCTTTTTTCTTAAATTTCGTTTTTACTTCATATTCTCCATCATAAACCTTGTTTGTAAGAGACTCATTGACTGCTGCACCTGCTGTTTGTCCAGCTACCCAATAAACTAACTCTTTATTATTCTTAACACTTATTACACCCTCAAAATCTGCTTTGGCATAGTCAAACAATACTGTAGTTATCTTAACCCCTTCATCATCTCTTAAACGCTTTGTAAAACTGTCAAATAACGATTTAGTTACTTCATCTTCTCCAGCATATAGTAAAGTAGTGAAATCTTCCGCTTCAATCTTATCTAGGAATGTACTGTATGATTCTCCTGTAGCTGCTCCATTTTCTCCACCAGTTAAAGGCACTCCTGCTGTAATTTCTAATGCTCCAGTTCCACTAAACTCTACAAAGTTGTTAGGCTTTAATTCGGATATTGCTGCTACTGTTTGTTTATCTACCATAGTTGTGTCAAGGTATGTTATTACATCAAATTTTCCTTCATCATCAATATTAGCTTGTACTACAATTTTTATATTATTTCCTCTAACACCGGTGTATTTAGCAGTTACAGTTAGTCCTCCAACTGTAGCAGTAGCTTTTTCCCCTCCTGTATTGATTCTATATAGCTTTACTTTATTAGCTCCTTTAAAGACTTCTCTTAAAGGTCTCATTTTTTCATGTGCATAATTGTATCCTAGTATGTTTAAAGCTTCCTTTTGAAACTCTCCCGCATCTATGGTTATAACTTCATCTTCTGGTCCCCAATCCATTTCTAAAGGCATTGCAACTATTCCTCTTTCTCCCATAGTGCCTAATGCTCTAGCAATGGATACAAAGTTTATATATGCACCTGGTAGGACCTTATTCATAGTAGTAAATGTTCCGCCACCTAAAGCCATATTATTTCACCTTCCTTTTTAGATAATCATTAATTATTGTCTCTACTTCCTTTAATGTATAGGTCTTGTCATCTTCTAAAATTGCATTAATTAAGTCCTTGTTAGTAAACTTCTTACTCGCAAGGACTTGTGCTTTAGTAAATCTATTTTCAGTTTTCTTTGTTACTTTTTCTTTCATTATTATAGCACTCCTTTCCAATGTGATATAATTTTAATTAAATGGGTGCCTCTTATAGGAGGTTTATTATGTTTAAGATTGAAGGCTTTGATGAATTAAGTAAAGAATTAAAAAAGTTATCTAAAAATGCAAAAAGACTCCATGGTGAACATAAAATCTCTTTTGAAGAATTATTTACTAAATCCTTTATGGAAAAATACACAAAATTTTCTTCTTTTGATGAATTGCTAAAAGCTGGCAACTTTATAGTAAATTCTGAAGAAGACTTTTTAGCAATACCCGACGACATCTTTGATTCACATATTAAATCCGTTACAACATTCTCATCATGGCAAGACATGTTAGATAAAGCGACTGAATTATGGATTGAGAAAGAACTATTTAAATAAAGATTAGCCTAGAGGCACCCATTTTAATTATTTTCAATGTGAAATTTAAAATCATGAATATTATTTAATTCTATTTTTAATTCTTCAAGTAAAGATTGTGCTTTATCAATATGCTCTTCAAACTCTTTAATATTCTTTACCTTAATATTTGTTGTTAATTCCACATTTTTTTCTTCCTTACTTATCATCCTTTAAACCTCCTTCAATCTCTAAATTCTCCATCTTTGGTATCGGATCTATTTCCTTCCTTACAAATATTGGGTACCTTACAAAGAAATGCAATACACCATCTGCTATTCTGTGATTCATGTCATAGCCCCTAAGTGGCCTTCCTGCCACTTCTATATACTCCATCTGTTCATATAAAACTTCTGCCATAGCTCTCATATCTGCATTTTTAGTAGGACTATTTGGGTTAGGGAAATAATGTATATCGTATAGATGGTCCCTTTTATATCTATTACCTAATTCTCGTTCATGGCTTGTATTGACTTCTTTAACAAAAAAACAAGGCTCTTGAAAACCTTGCTCTATAGTTTCGCTATATATCTTTGTGTCTTTATCTCTAAAGCTATTGATTTTTCTTGATATAGCTTTTCTGACTTCATCTTTCATTTGAAATACTCCTCTAGAAAATCTTTTAATTTCTTTTCTAATAGACTTGGTAATTCTTTTTGCATTTCATCAACTGATACAGTCATCATAAACTCACCTTCAACAAATGGTTTTTTAAGCCTTTTCCCTATTGTTGGAACATACTGTCCTACATTTTGCCTATGGCCATATTCAACATAACTAGCATATTCTACAGGGTTTTCAATAATGATTTGATACACTCTGCCTTTTCTGACTACTTTTGTATGGTTATAGATATATTCGTATGAATCCATATCTTTACCGGCAGTCCAACCTCGTCTTAATGTTCCTCCTACCTTGCCAGAATCAGGAGGATATTGCCCTACTGGAGTTCTGGCAATTATTTTTGCCAATGTTCTAGCAGCTATTTCCCTAAGTGTATCCTCGCAAAACTTCTGCACTTCCTCTTCTGCTAAGCCTTTAAGTTTATCGATGTATTTCTCCAATTCTTTAATATCCCACTTACCAATAAGACTCATACTGTATCAGCCCTTTGCAATACAATTTCCTGATGTGTTTCGTATACGAATGGCTCTCCACTTCTTTTAAACTTTCTGGTTGTACCATGCTGGGTAACTTCTATAATTGAACCAGCTTTCACTTTTATATCTGGGGAAATGAATAATACTGGCTCGTATTTGATAGTATTGGCTACCTCTGCTTCGCTCGCTGGTGCTATAGTTTTCTTAGATAATTTACAAGGTATATTTTCATGGACTGGTACTGGTTCCGGACTTGGTATTGTCTCTCCTGTATCTGGGTCCTCTATCTCTGTATATTCATAAATCGTACATAAGCCTTTATATTGACTTTCTATAGCTTTTCTAACGTTATCTATATAATTAGTCATGGCTACCACTTAACCTTTCTATATGGAGCTAATTGTGCTTTATAATCCTTTAATAATTCCTCTGCTATATTCATATCTTTGCTTGTCTCAAATGTGGTAGTAGTATCTCCCACTTGGATAGATTTAACTTCCTTTTTTCTTTCTCCATTGCCAAAGTTTTCAAGTCTATATAATTCCATGGCCATGCTTAAAACTGTAGTGTTTAGTTCTTCGGGAATTTCAGTTATATTACAGTAATTCTTTATTATTTCTTCTACTCTATCAAGGGTAAATTCTAATATTGCATCTTTACTATCATCTTTAATACCTAATAACAGCTTTAACTTTTCTAACATATTAATCACCTACTAGTAATTTGAAGAGGTCCTCTTTCTTATCTCTAGGATTATGCTCTATGCCTTTTTCTTTTAATTTTGCTATTATTTCATCTTTGGTTAAATCATCTATAGAAAGCTTCTTCATTTGTTCTTGTTTCTTCTGTTCCTCTAATGCTTTCTTCTTTGCTAATTCCCTTCTCCTTCTTTGAAAACCTGTTAAACTCATAATATTCCTCCTTTAAGATAAAAGGGAGCATAAAGCTCCCTTTTAAGCTATCTTAAATTTGAATTTAACAATTCTTACTGCTTTTGGTTCATAAACTCTTTCCCAGTTAGCTCCATTCTTTATTTCTGTGTTTGTTGGGAATACATCTGCTTTACTTGCATCTGTCCATTTAATTCCACGTGGATGAAGTATAAATATTTTTCTGTTAATTAGGAAATCTTCTCCAGAACTTGCTAGTGAATCTCTGTCTACTTCTGTTTCAATAATATTTGGATGTGAACCATTACCTAAAGCAACAGCTCCATTTCCAAATAGATACATTGTTCCTATTTTATTAGTTGTGTCAAATGGCATACTATCATCTACTATAACTCTCTTGTTCATGAAATAAGGAATCCTTACACTCTTGTCCTTTGTTTCTTCATATTGAATTAATTGTAGTTTTGCTAAATATGCCTCTACTGCAGAATGCATCATAACTCCTGTTAGCAAATCTTTTGCATCTCCCATTAATTGTGTTGCGTCTACAAATGCTTCCGGTGTAAATAATGCTGCATCTCCTTCTTCTGCTGATATATCCAATACTTTATCTTGCATTGATGTTGAAGCAAATACTCCATCTAAAGTAGCTAGTAAAATCTTTTGCATTTCTCTTGCCCAGTAATTAGCAACTAAATCACCTATAGCTTTCATTGGATCATCACCACTTAATAAAGCAGATAATCCATTTGCTCCCCATGCTCTAGCTCTACCATGTTTAACTGCTACATCTTTGTTTGATCCAATCTTTCCTGGTGTCAATGCTCCATCATCTTTCATTACTTCGGAATCCCCTGTAAGGTCATTCCAGTATGGCATATTTACAATTGTATTAGGTCCACTTGCTAATCTGTCAAACTCTTTATTATTTTCTACAATACCTGAATTGATTAATGCTGATAACTCCATTGTTCTCTGAATTGTATATGGAGTAAATACTTCTGGTTGTATAATATCAGCTATTCTAGTAGTCATTAATCATCTCTCCTTTTCTTTATTTTCTTTATTTTCCTTCTGCAGCTGCTTTAAGCTTAGCTGCAAGTTCTGGATTTTCTCTATAGATTCTTCCTTGCTCTGTTAGATTGAAAAATTCTTTGCTAAATGGATTTTTCTTGTATATGTCTGGTACTGGGTCTGTTGGTGGTTTTGGTTCTCTACCCGAAAGCTTATCCTCGCCAAATAAATAAGGGTCTGATTCTTTCAGGCCCTTTAATTGCTCTTCTAAGCCTAATATGTTGTCTCCATCAAGGCTAACCTTATCTAAGTCTAGTAAAGCCTTGACTGCTTTTATATTTCTAGCTTTAGCATCTTTTAAGGCTAACTCTATAGCTGTTTCTTTTCTTAGTGCTGCAATTTTATTCTCGTACTCTTCTTTTGTCTGTTTGTTGAGTTCTTCAAGTTCAGTTATTTTAGCTGTTAGTTCCTCATTTCCTGCAGCTTTAACTTTTAACTCTTGAAGTTGCTTATCTCTATCTTCTAGTTGATTTTTTAGTTCTTTCTTTTCCTCGTTTACTTCGTTGAACCTTTCTATAGGTACATATTTATCTTTTATAGCTTCTTTATATGCTTCTAATATCTTCTTTGCAATTTCTTCATCTAAGCCTAATTCTTTTAATTGTTCTAAAGTCATGTTTATCATACCTCCTTAAAATTTCCCTCTACGCTTTTTTACAAGGTTGCGACCTTGTGTGGTCTTGTTCTTTTACACCTACAATACTAAAAAGGTGATTTTAAGCATAATAAGAAGACCTTGCTTGGCCTTAATCTTTAACCTTTATTTTCTTTTTACATTTACTACATATCCAATAATCCTCTACATCAACAATTCCTAATGCGTTTTTAATATATTTAGGAAATAAATACATATCATGTCCACATTTACACTTCATATCTTAACCTACCCTACATACCTACTATACCACTCCTTATAACTCATATTGCCAGGTACTCTATATCCCTTTCCTGTTTCTGGGTGTCTAGCCCACCTTTCCACTATATTACCTTCAAAATAGGGTGCTACTGTACTTCTGCAATTCGGATGTAGCGGTGGCCAGTTTACGCCTACTTGTTTTTCTGATAACTTAAATACCTTCAAGTCCATATCTTGGCATATTTCTGATGTTCTTGTATCTAAAGTGGCTATAAATTGATATTCTTCTACTCCTAATTCTCTAAAGGCTCTTTCTCTAGCGTTGTTAGCAAAGAAAGCACTCTCTGTCATTACAAGTCTTCCAGCTGCTCTCTTTGATACATTCATTGTCTTTGCTATATAATTTATTGCTTTGTCCGGTGCATCTCCTCGTATAAATGATTGAATTAAAACCTTCTGCAGCTCATTCATTAATAACTGTTTATCTCTCCAAATCCTACTAGAAAAGTTACTACCATCTGGAGCCCATGGCCTTGTTATTATACTTTCAATTAATCTAGTGTCAAGTAATCCAAAAGTGTCACCTACTCCAAATCCTTTCTGTATTTCATAAATGGTCCTGTAATAGCCTTCTGTGGTTATCTCTTTAGATAACTCCATTAGTCCTTCATGTCTTTTAGCATATAACAATTCTATTTCCTGCCTTATTTGATATTCTAATGCTTCAAGTCTACTTATCCTTACTCTAACACTTGCATTATTAAGCTCTTTTACCCACCTTTGGTCTAACGAGCTTTCTATTGCCTTTTCTATAAATTCTTCTATGGTCCAATGGAATTCTTTTAATTCTTTAGCTGTTAATAATCTCCTAGCTTCCGCCAATGTGATTTTATTATCTGTTGCAAACTTAGCATAAAATTGTTCTATTTCTCTTTGAATTCTTAATAGGGCTTTCTCGTATTCTTGTATGAGTTCTGCATAATGCCTATCAGCTTTATTTAGTAAGGATTCGGTTAAGATTTCAAACCTATTCTGCCAATATTTATTACTAGGCCTATTCATCTCCTTCATCTCCTGGACCTAAATAACTTCCTTCAAATTGCTTTAGATATTCTTCTTCTTGCTTTTTCAATCTCTCCAATTCCTCTGCTACATCCTCTACCCATGGATGATTAGCAACGATTGTTTCGTCGCTTATAATTCCTTTAGATTGAGCTGCAATTTGTGTATCTTCCATGTCATTTGTTATCATTGTCTTTCTAAATGTAACCTGTACTGTAGTGCTGTCATAGTCTTTGTTGTCTATTATATTGATATATTCCGTTGCAAACCAGAGAAGCCTTTTTATTGCTTTTCTAAACTTTCTTTCCATGATACTAGCCTTATGGTCTAATTGAGAGTATAGAAATTTAAGAGCTACTCCTGAAGGGCTGTTGCCAAACCTATCAGTTTTTAAGTTTACACCTTGTCCAAATAGGAATATATTTTCTTCCAATCTGTCTAGCATCTCTTTTCTGGCTTCCACTGGTATTTCTAACTCTAGCTTATCTACTCCACTACCTTGTTCTCCTGAAACCTTAATAGCTTTATAGTACCTTAAATTCTCCTTGAATTCTGCCAAATCTGTGCCTTCATATCCTTTTAAGACTGTTATTATTTCCTGTACTTCATCTAAATTGTTAGCTAGGTCAGATACATTCTTGTCATAGGCATCTATTAATTCTTTGACAAATTTTAAATCTGATACTCTCTCTTCATTATTAGGAAACTCTATAAAAGGAACCTTCGTCCACCCATAGCCTTCATCATTGTAATAAAAATGTGGCGATGGATTAACTGGTTCTGTATCATCTAATACAAAGTTACCATCATCATCTTGGATATAATAAGTTACATTATCCCTTGTCCACCATTCAACTCTAATCCTTTCTTGGCCATTAACTTCTACTAGATAGTACCTTAATACTGCTTCTAAGTTCTCCTGTAGGCTCGTGTCATAAATTGGTATAATCTCCTCTGCTGGAATAATAATAAACTTAAATAGTCCATCTTCATTTATATAAACATGCAGCCATTCTCTCCCTTTATTACTTGCATTTTTAGCTAATTCGCTTAATGTGTCATCCCATTCTTCGCCAAGAATAAGATTAAGTTTTTCTGTGTATTCTTTTTGGTCTTCTCCAGCTTGTAATACTACTGGTTTTCCTACTAAATAAGCTACCTTTTGGTCAACAAGTAGCTTATGCCAATTATGAGGTATTTTATTGTTAGGCTTTGTATCATCCTCTACCTTCATTCCATCTTTGTAATAATATTGCTTTCTATCTTTTATGTCGTTATCGTTATAGTAATACCTCTCTCCCTCAATCATTTGACTAGTATCATGTTCGCTAATCAAATCTTTTATTATACTTGAATCTGTAATTTTAGATTCACTTATAAGCTTTTGTTCTAATAATTCCTGGTATGTTATCACTTTATCACCTGCCTTACTTCAAGAATTCTATTCTGCTATATCTCATTTCATCTTCTAATGCATATCTAACAGCATCTATAGTATGGTTATCTTTGTCTGGATACTCACTTTTTACTTCTCCATTCTTGTCTGTTTCTAATGAATAATTAATAAATTCCTTTGCAGCTCTAGGACATCTTACTGGATCAATTATTATTTCCTCTATATCTTCTGATAAAAATTTAATACCATAATCCACTGAATCAGGACCCTTCTTTGCCCCTTTTATTTTCATGCCATAACTTTTAAGCTCTGCGATAGATTTAGGCTCTGCGCTATCTGCTGTTGTCACTACTTCTAAATGATTTTTTATGCTATTATATAGCTTTCTATTTGAAACTTGAATACCACTAAACTCATAGAATAAATATAACCTTCTCCTTGTCTTGTCATAATGCATTTTTAGAAATGCCACTGGATCTACAGCATAACCAAAGTCAAGGCCTTGTTTTATCCTATCAAATGACTTAATCTCATTATCTGTTATTTCTCTAAGTGTTACGTTAGTAAATACCTCTAATCCTGTTCCTACTTCTTCGCCTAAATATTCATGTCTATATGCCATTTCATTGGTGTTCTTTAAATGCTCTGCTTCTGCAATGAATACTTCTCCCAACCATTCCACTGGTACAGATCTATAATCAGAATGATGTACTTTTCTGCCTGGTTTTGGTATTTTGGCTTCTTGATTTACCCATGACCTTGAACTCTTTGGAGGATTATAGGTATAAAATACTACAAATTTGTTTCCGCCTCTCATAAGTGACTGGTTTATAGTTCTTATCTCTTCAAGACCATAAAACTCGTCTAACTCCTCATACCATATATACTTAATATAGCCCTTTTTAACTTTAGTAGATTTTATCTTTTTAGGTTTATCAGCACCTCTAAAGAGAATCTTCTGACCAGTAGGAATATATGTTATTTGTAAAGGTGATTTAGTGCATTTCCATTCATCAGTTACGCCTAGTATGTCAATAGCCCATTCCAGCTGCTCGTATACGCTATCTGCTAAAGTATCTTTTACTTTTCTTAATGCTACTGCATTGGTAAATTCTCCTCTTTCTGCATCTCTCATCATGCCTAATATTATTTCTATACTTGCAAAAGACGACTTGGTTGAACCTCTACCACCTTTTAGCATGTATTCAGTATATCTATTATTCTTTATATCAACATGTAAATCATAAAAAGAAGGTGCTATTACTTCTGAAAGTCTAACTTTCATCTTTTTCACCTTCTATATCATCAACTATTACAACTCTTACTGGCTTATCCCCTTTATCTTCTTTTATTCTGTCAACCTCTGCTTTGAGTTTTTCTATTCTCATCTTCTGTTCTTCTGTAGCCAGCTCTTTGTTAGCATTTAGTAGTTCATCATATTGTTTTATCATATTTCTTAGTTCTGCCATGGCCCTTGATTGTGCTTGCAAGAATGTTGCTTGTCTATCCCATGCAAATTGAAATTCATATTCTACTTCTGATGATGCTACAGTCTCACTCTGATATCCTTTTTTCTTTTTTAGTTCTTTTATCATTTCATCTTTACTAGTCACATGCATTATTCTTTGAGCTCTTATTATTGCTGCATATTGTATTTGAATATTATCCCATAAAATATCTAATGGATCCTTCTCCTGTATCTCCTGGATAATATTCATTGTTTCCTCAGGAAGATACTTTGAAAAGAATCCATGCTTCTCTGCGTTCTTATTCTCTTTAGGTGCTCCATGGCCTACTGCGTTTTTATTACCTGGTTGGCCACCTCTTTTTTTCTTTGTAGTACTACATTCCTTTTTTGAAGTACTACAATTAACTTTCTCATTCCAGCTATCTCTTATTTTCCATACACTTATGGTCCTTTCAGGCACATTTAAAATATTTGCAATCTCTCTATTTGTAATATTTCCATTATGCTCTTTAAAAAGCTCGAAAGCTTTATCTCTATCTGGGTTTCTTGCTCTAGCCATCACCTCACCTGCCCTAGCCGGTCATTCGTTTGTTTTGTATATCGTTTTTTGCATGAAAAAGGAGCCTTGTTAGGGCTCATTATTTAGCATTTATTATTTCTATTATTTGCTCCTTATTCAATTTTGCATATTTATCATATTTTTTCCAAACATTAAGCATATTTCTGTATTTATCTAATATACGATAGTGAGTATTTAATTCTTGTTTTTTAAATTCTTCATACCTGCCATATTCTTTTATTAAAAAATATACATAATCATAGTATTCTGTTTCCTCATTGCCATCAAAACCTTGGAATATTACATCATCCTTATCAATGCCTGTCTTATCCTCTAATTTCATATAAGAAAAATATAATGACCTATACATTTGTAATATATCAAACACTTCTTTGCTTATTTCTTCGGATAAATCATCATCCATATATCTAAATAGAGAACTATAATTATATTTATAGCCATTTGCCAGAATCTTTATTGCTATTTCACAATCTTTCTCCTCTTCAGGATATAATTTTGCTAAAATACGATATTGATTCATCAGAATTAGTCTTTCAATTTTTGTTAATTCCATATATGTATCCCCCTTCTTTTTATTAATCTTTCTACAAGGAAGTATAAACTCCTTCTATATTATATATTATTTACAAAAAGGGGAAAACTAAACATATTTTGACATATTTATTTTATCTGCCTCATCCTCCTACCCTCTCTCACATACACATGATTATCCATGCACTCTTTTATTGAGTCATAAGATCCTACTACCGATACTTTCCTATGGCCACGATATGGGCAGCTTATATAATTCCCTTTATTATCATTAATCCTAACATATTGTTTAGGCAGTATAAATTCACATCCACATATTTTACATCTATATATTACATATTCTTTCATGTCTGTCACCCCTGTAATAAAAATAAGCCGATAGATCTTATTCTACCGACTTATCTTTTCCACCCTTTGATATTCCATTGTAA
>ENA-OWOZ01003107-OWOZ01003107.1-bioreactor-metagenome-genome-assembly--contig:-NODE-3107-length-11413-cov-3.527699_pt1 | contig 11413 bp, 11 predicted proteins | sample MGYA00238140_ERZ651804 | MGnify/ENA primary metagenome ERZ651804 (study PRJEB26910, sample SAMN07631232) | bioreactor metagenome | isolation source: Switchgrass digestor | place: USA: Dartmouth... | reverse complement strand
AAAACGTGTTTGAAGAAACTCCAGATATGCTAAGGGAACTAATAGAAACAATAGACCTTCCCAATATTAAAGTAAATTTAGATGTAGGACATGCTAAATTGGGCAAAGTGCCTTTAGAGGACTGGATAAAGGAATTAAAAGAACATATTTTTTATATGCATATTCACTCTAACGATGGAATATACGATACTCATGAGAGACCAAGGGAGGAGGAGATAGAAAACTCATATTATCTGTTGGATAAGTATTCTATTAATCCTGTGATTTCATTGGAGTATAAGGTGGATGACCTTAAAGAAGAGATAACAAGGTATAGGAATTAATAATTACTAAAAAGGAGGATGGAATGAGCAAATGGAAGGTGAACTGAATATTGGAAAGCTGTTAAACAGGATAATATTTTATATCATTGGGTTATTTTTCATTGCTATTGGAGTTGCTTTTTCAGTTAACTCACAATTGGGAGTATCTCCGGTTAATTCTCTTCCCTATGTAATCAGTGTGATTACCGGTAAAGATTTAGGTACCATGGTCATTGTGGTATTTTCATCTTATATCTTTGTTCAAATACTCCTATTAAGAAAGGAGTTCAAATGGATTAATCTCACCCAACTTGTTTTCTCAACTATATTTGGGTACTTTGTAGATTTTGCAAAGTACATAGTAGGTGATTTTGCTATTCCAACATACTTTGGAAAATTGATTATGTTGGCTATTAGTATCGTATTGATTGCTATAGGAATATGCATATATGTAAATACATATTTGGTGAACATGCCTATGGAAGGCATGACTGCTGCCGTTCAAAAAAAGATATTCAAAAACAAGAGCTTTTCAGATGTGAAAGTCATAATGGATTGTTTGGTTGTATCTATTGGGATAGTTTTATCATTTCTTTTCCTAGGAAAAATAGAAGGTATTAGGGAAGGAACTGTTTTGTGTGCAATACTAGTTGGTAAGGTTATGAAACCTATACAGAAGATAATAGTTCCAATCATAGAAAAGCTTTGTTTTTAATAGATATGTTTATGAAAGCCAATATTTAGGTTTAAATTTTAATATTCAGGGAATAAATAATCTGAAAAAATAAAGGGAGGGTTGATTATGAAATATAAAATGTTACATACTTGTATTAGAGTAATGGATTTGGAAAAAAGCTTAAAGTTCTATGAGGAAGCTCTAGGATTGAGAGAAACTAGGAGAAAGGACTTCCCAGAACATGAATTTACATTAGTATATTTAAGCGATGAAGATGGAAAATATGAATTGGAGTTGACTTATAACTACAATCCAGAAAAGCCATATGAAATAGGCAATGGATTTAGCCATATAGCTGTATCTGTGGATGATTTGGAAGCATCTCATAAGAGACATAAAGAAATGGGATATAAGGTCACAGAGCTTATGGGCCTTCCAGGAGATCCACCAAGATATTATTTTATAACTGACCCTGATGGATACGATATAGAAGTAATAAGGGCTAAATAAACAAGTCAGAGAAAAAATCTCTGACTTGTTTGTTTTTAAACAATCAGATGAATCTCGTTATGAGAAGGATCTTCTGTGATGAATATTTTACCTTGTTGTTTTATATTGTAGCCCAACTTAATCAGGTTACCTACAGTTTCTTGCCTTGATTTTTCATCAGGAAATTTTATGGAAAAATATTTCATGCCTATGCTATTTTTTGAAGGAGCCGGAATATTAGTCCCATTCCATATGTTAAAGGCAATATGGTGATGATATCTGCCTGTGGAAGTGAAAGTAGCCTGCTTTGGCATCCTTGCAACTACATCAAATCCTAGACCTTCAACATAAAATCTCTCTGCTTCTTCTAAATTGGATACATGAAGGTGTATGTGGCCTATGATAGTTTCTTTAGGCATTTCTATCCAATCTTCATCCTTGGCTTCCTCTATGAGCTTATTTAGATTCAATGGTTCAGTTACCATGTCTACTGTATCCTTATTCCAACTCCAGGTGGTGTAAGGAGTATCTACGTACACTTCTATGCCATTATCATCTAGATCTTGTAGGTATATGGCCTGGCTGACTCCGTGGTGAGCAGCACCTACTAGTGGATATTTGATTTCTCTTAAGTGCTTTATTAGTTTTCCTAATTCTTTTTTGTTAGGAAGGAGTAAAGCATAATGGTATAAACCGGTTCGCCTTAGTTCCTTATGTTTTACATCTTGTGGCTGTTCTAAGGTTATAATGGGATTTATTCCATCAGCAGTTAGCGTTGCTTTATCCTTATCTAAATTTAGCACCTTAAATCCCATTATGTCTCTATAGAACTTTAAAGCATGGTCTAAGTTCTCTATTTTTAAGGCAATTTCCGTTACATACTTATTAGGGCTTTTATGAAAGATTGACATTATAAACACCTCTAAAAAATTATTTGGATATATTAACATATTACCCAATTATATCAGAGTTTAAATGCATGGAATATATGCTATAATTTATAATTAACAATAAATAAAAAGGAGGCTATTTTGGTGTCAGTAGCAAACATATTAGAGTGGACTTTAATATCTGAATGTCCTGTACCACAAGATGTAGAAGATTTATTGGTAGAAGGAGAGTATGCCGTAGCAGCATACAAGACTTTCAGGGATAGTGCCATATTTACAAACAAAAGGCTTATAGTAAGGGATTCTCAAGGGCTTACAGGTAAGAAAGTGGAGATATACTCTTTACCCTATTCATCCATATACATGTGGTCAACTGAAAATGCAGGAAAGCTATTTGACATCAACGCAGAAGTAGAGCTTTGGACCAGAGCTGGTCATATTAAGATAAACTTACAAAAAGGAGTAGATATAAGAAAGTTTGATAGGTTAATTGCTGAAGCCATATTGAAATAGATAAAAGACTAGAGGTGTTGAGCAAATGGAGGTAAGAAGCTGCAAAAGAGAAAGGTTTAAAGAGGCTTTAATTGAATCTATGCCCATTGTTTTAGGGTATTTTCCAATAGCCATGGCCTTTGGCCTTTTATCCAAAAATACATCCTTATCCTTAAGGGATACCAGCCTTTTATCTGCCATAGTCTATGCAGGAGCTAGTCAATTTATGGCCCTAGATCTGATAAGTGCAGGAGTTAATCCTCCAAGTATCGTATTGGCCATATTTTTATTGAACATAAGGCATATGATGATGTCTGCTTCTTTGTCTGTAGAATTCAAGAATATACCTAAGAAGTTTCTGCCTCTTCTAGGAGGCGGGGTTACTGATGAGACCTTTTCTGTGGTGTCCTTTAATAAGGATAAGATAGATTTAGTATATGTAAGCACCATATTTTTGATGGCTTATCTTTCCTGGAATATAGGAACTATAGCTGGATATTTTGTAGGGGAAATACTTCCTGAATCCCTTCAAGCCAGCTTAAGTATAGGATTATATGCCATGTTTGCAGCATTATTGTTTCCTGAAGTAAAGAAATCAAAGAATACATTAGCTATATTTTTCATATCTGGAATTCTATATGCTGTACTCTACTATTCAAAGCTCTTTGCTTCCGGATGGGATATCATACTAGCTATAATAATAGCCTCAGCTTTGGGGGTACTAATATTTGACCATAAAGAAGAGGAGAGAGAAAGTTGAAGGGATATCTACCAGTAATAATAGGCATGGCATTGGTTACATACTTACCTAGAGTAATACCTTTAATGGCTCTAAAGGATAGGAAAATAGAAGGCAAGATGAAGAGGTTCTTGCAGTATATACCTTATACTTCCTTAAGTGTATTGATAATAAGAGGCATATTGACGTCATCCCAGGATATGATGGTTCCAACTATATTAGGGATTTCCTCAGCTGCTATACTATCATATTTAAAGGGAAATCTGGTGTTATCAGTATTTGTAGGAATATTAGTATCTTATATATTGTTACAGCAAAATCTATAAAAACACTGCCTGAAATAGCTAGGTAGTGTTTTTGTTGTTTCCTTAGTTTTTTGGCACATTTAAAGTATATTTGAAAAAGCATATATCAAAGATAAATTATGTTGCTAGTTTAGCTAAAAGTAAAGGCATAGTAGCATAAATATATAAAGCCCAGCCCTCCGTTTCCGAAATTTGGAAAGCATTACCACTCGGACAATCGATTTGCAAAACCGCTTCGCTTTCAGTTGCAAATCTATTGATTTTCCTTCGTGGGATGCTTTCAACAAATTTCTCCAAAGTCGGGCTTGGCGCTTCATATATTATGCTATAGCTTGCCTGATGTAAAAGGCCGTATTAGCAAAAGTAAGAGCCGACTACGGAAAGATTTGTTTGAAGTATCCAGCGAAGCGAAACCATAAGATTTGCGTCCTGAACGGAGTGAATACGCAAATCGGTTTCGCAAGTCGTGATACTTCACAAATCTTGGAGCCTGGAGGCTCGGCTTTTGCTATATGGCCTTGACATGGATGAAGAGCTGGAAGCTTGGTTCTTGTTAATATGCTTTTGGCCATATCTAGATTAATGCCATAATATATAATTTGACCATGCAAAAAGATTAACTATAGTTTATTCATAATCCTGTATATGTGATATATTATAGTTAAAACTAATAAGAAAAGGGGTTTTATCTATGGTGGATCATTTAAACTCTAAACACATAATTGAAAAAAGAATAAATATAGGTGGAATTCCAGCCATACTCTTTAGGCCAAAGGAAAAAGAAGGATTGTTTCCCTCTATAGTACTCTATCATGGATGGAGTTCTAGAAAGGAATTTCAAAGGTTGAGGGGATTTATGTTAGCATCTGTAGGATACCAGGTAATAATTCCTGATGCTATATATCATGGAGAAAGAAATCCACTTCCAAGCTATGATGCTGAAAATGCAGGTAAGCTTTTCTGGAAAGTAATATTTAACAATATGGAAGAGTCATATACCCTAATAGATGGCTTAGTATCTGAATATGATGCAGATGTAAATAGAATAGGAGTTATTGGTCACTCCATGGGAGGTTTTACTGCAGCAGGCATATTCACTCAAAATCCTTATATAAAATCTTTAGTTGTGCTCAACGGTTCCTGTTATTGGGAGCATTCCAATAAGCTTTTCCAAAAGAATTTAAAGATAGAAGTAAATGAAGAGGTAGACCAATTAGCAGAAAAGGTATCTAAATTGGATCCAATGAACAATCTCAATCTGTTAGTAGACAGGCCAATTCTACTATTGCACGGAGAAATGGACGCTGTAGTTCCTATTGAAAGCCAAAGGATATTTTATCATAAGATAAAGGACATGTATAACAACAAGGATAGAATAAGGTTTGTAGGGTATCCTAATCTAAACCACTTTGTTACAACTAATATGATGGAAGAAGCCATAGCTTGGTTTTATCTACATCTATAACAAAATATTCGAAGGATTTTCAAGATTTTTCGTAAAATTGCGTAATTATTTTATTTCTTGACTTAGGGGACAATATTTGCTATTTTATAAGGAATATATTATGGCATTTATTTAAACAATAAGTTTGTAGATAATACATAATAAAAAACAAATGGAGGGATAAGAAGTGGAATTTGTAGGGGAAGGTCTAACTTTTGATGATGTGTTGCTACAACCAGGCAAATCAGAAGTGTTGCCCAAGGATACTAAAGTTAACACCTATTTAACTAAAAAGATAAAGTTAAATATACCTTTAATCAGTGCAGGCATGGATACGGTTACGGAGTCAAAGATGGCTATAGCCATAGCAAGAGAAGGCGGTATAGGAATAATCCATAAAAATATGTCTATTGAAAAGCAAGCCTTAGAGGTAGATAGAGTTAAGAGGTCTGAACACGGAATAATAACTGATCCATTTTCTCTTACAAGACATCACGATGTTTCTGACGCATTAGAATTGATGGAAAGATATCACATCTCAGGAGTTCCTATTGTTGAAGAGGACGGAAAACTAGTTGGTATCATAACCAACAGGGATATAAGATTTGAAGTGGATACATCTAAAAAAATAGATGAAGTAATGACTAAGGAAAATCTAGTTACTGCTAAACAAGGAATTAGCATGGACGAAGCCTTGGAGACTATGAAAAAACATAAAATTGAAAAATTGCCTATAGTAGATGATAACTATAAACTTGCAGGTCTTATAACCATAAAGGACATAGAAAAGCTAATTGAGTATCCTAATTCAGCAAGGGATGAATCAGGAAGGCTTATCGTTGGAGCAGCAGTAGGAGTAACGGAAGATGTACTTCAAAGAGTTGAGGCCTTAGTAAAGGCTAAGGTAGATGTAATAGTTGTGGATACGGCTCATGGCCATTCAAAAGGCGTAATAGATACGGTGAAAAAAATAAAGAGAGAATACCCAGATCTTCAGCTAATAGCAGGAAATGTGGCAACCTATGAGGGAACAGTGGAATTGATTAAAGCTGGTGCAGATGCTGTAAAAGTTGGAATTGGTCCCGGATCCATATGTACAACTAGAGTTGTCACAGGTATAGGAGTACCTCAAATAACTGCCATTATAAACTGTGCAAAGGCTGGAAAGGAATACGATATACCTATAATTGCAGATGGTGGAATTAAGTATTCTGGAGATATTACAAAGGCTTTAGCAGCTGGAGCAAGTTCGGTTATGATAGGTTCTCTATTTGCAGGTACAAAGGAAAGCCCTGGAGAAGAAGAGCTTTATGAAGGAAGAAGATTCAAGGTCTATAGAGGAATGGGTTCCTTATCCGCTATGAAAGCAGGAAGCGGTGATAGATATTTCCAAGAAAATACTATGAAATATGTGCCTGAAGGAGTAGAGGGAAGAGTTCCTTATAGAGGTCCATTGGGAGATGTGGTTTATCAACTAATTGGTGGACTAAGAGCTGGAATGGGATATGTTGGAGCAAAAGATATTAAAGAGTTGCAGGAAAAGGCAAGATTCATAAAGATAACCAATGCATCTTTAATTGAAAGCCATCCTCACGATATCTATATAACTAAAGAAGCTCCTAACTATAGCAGAAGATAAGGGGGAGTTAAAGTGATAATAATATTAGACTTAGGCGGAAAGTTTAGCAAAGATTTAGGAAAGAGAATTAGACAGAGCAAAGTATACTGTGAAATAGTTCCCTATGATTATCCCCTTCATCAGATGGATTTAAATAAGGTAGAAGGGATCATAATCGTTGGTGGGGAGGAAAATCCTCCTGCTGAATTAAAGGCTGATGTATTAAAATTAGGCATTCCAGTCATGGCTATTGGATATGCCACAAAATTAATAGAATTGGTTTATGGAGGCAAATCAACTGCATCCGTTGGTAATCAATACGATTTTGAATCCATAAATGTTAGCAGAGAAAGCCTTCTATTCAATGGAATGGATGGAAATCTAAAGCTTTTAATGGATAAGGAATGTGCATTTGAAACTATTCCTGAAGGCTTTGAAAGTATTGCAGAACTAGAAGGCAAGACTGTAGCCATAGGGAAAGAGGACAGCAAGATATATGGAGTTAAATTCCATCCAGAAGTTGAAACTTCAACTGATGGAAAATGTATAATCGATAACTTCTTATTTAAGGTATGCAACTGTGATAAAAGTTGGGATATGGAAGAATTCATAAAAACCACTGTAGAAGAGATAAAAAGGACTGTAGGAGACAAAAAAGCTCTCTGTGCTTTATCTGGTGGAGTTGATTCATCTGTATCTGCAGTTCTAGTCCATAGAGCTATTGGAGATAATCTAGTGTGTGTATTTGTAGACCATGGATTACTAAGAAAGAAGGAAAAGGAACAAGTAATTGAAACATTTAAGGAAAAGTTCCACATGAATCTAATAACTGTAGATGCAAAGGATAGATTTTTAAGTAAGCTAAAAGGAGTAAATGATCCAGAAAAGAAGAGGAAGATTATCGGAGAAGAGTTCATAAGAGTATTTGAGGAGGAAAAGAATAAGCTTATTGACATTGAGTTTTTAGTGCAAGGAACCATATATCCAGACGTAATCGAATCTGGAGTGGAAGGAAACAGAGTAGTAAAAAGCCACCACAATGTAGGCGGACTGCCAGAAGATATGGATTTTCAGCTTATAGAACCAGTAAGACAGCTATTTAAGGATGAAGTAAGAGAAGTAGGAAGATTGCTTGGAATATCTGAAGAAATAGTAAACAGGCAGCCTTTCCCTGGACCTGGTCTAGGAGTAAGAGTGCTTGGAGAAGTTACTGAGGAAAAACTTGATATATTAAGGGAAGCTGATTATATATTCAGAGAGGAAATTGAAAAAGCAAAATTAAATGAAAAGATATGGCAGTATTTTGCTGTAATTCCTGATATAAAATCCGTAGGAGTAACAGAGCATGAAAGAACTTATAACTATACAATAATACTTAGAGCAGTAAACAGCGTAGATGCGATGACTGCCACATGGGCAAAAATTCCTCTTGATGTGTTAGAGAAGGTTTCAAATAGAATAGTCAGTGAAGTGCCAAAAGTAAATAGAGTTGTATACGATATTACTAATAAGCCACCTGCTACTATTGAATGGGAGTAATTATAAGCCACGGTGATTTTTCATCGTGGTTTTTTGTATTTATGCGACTATCCAGGCCATATAGCAAAAGCCGAGCCTCCGAGCTACAAGATTTGTGAAGTATCTCGGCTTGCAAAACCGATTTGCGTATTCACTTCGTTCAGGACGCAAATCTAATGGTTTTGCTGCGCCGGATACTTCATACAAATCTTTCCGCAGTCGGCTCTTACTTTTGCTAATCTGGCCTTTTGCTGCAGCCAATATAATAAGCATAATATATAAAGCACTAAGCCCGACTTTGGAGAAATTTGTTGAAAGCATCCAGCGAAGGAAAATCAAAAGATTTGCAACTTAAGCGTAAGCGGTTTTGCAAATCGATTTTCCGAGTGGTGATGCTTTCCAAATTTCGGAAACGGAGGGCTGGGCTTTATATATTTATGCGTTTATAAAAGCCATATAGCGAAGCTTGGGCCTCCGAGCTAGCAAAATTTTTCGCAGTTGGCTCTCATCTCCGCTAATATGGCCTTTTTGTTGTAGCTAAACATTTAGCGTATAATATAAACTGCTCTTATTTTTTATCCTTCTTCAAATACTCCTTCAACAACCTAATATACCTATTAGCCTCTCTGAGCACATGGTCTGCCAATAATGGATTCAATAATCCTTTTATTTCACATTTTAGCAGACCTTCAGTGGCATTTTTCTTAAACTCCATAATGTCCTTTGTAGCCTTTAGATTCTTTTCGGTGATCTTTTCTATATCCTTCTTATCAGCTTTTTTGGTCTCCTCAAGAAGCTTTTTGAAGATTTCAGCAAAGCCGTTGGCTGTTTTTATTAGCTTTTCTTCTGATGGATCTAGATATCCTCTTATAAATAGGGCGTGTTCTTCCATAATATGATTCCAGAATACCTGTTTTTCTATTATGTCTTTTTTGGAAGTCATTTTTTCTTGCAAGTCTAATAATATGTCCATATAGAACTTAGTTTCATGTAATAGATGGTCTAACATTTCTGGATATATGAAGGTGGCCACTTTGCATTTTAATACGTTGTCTAAAAGGTCTTCGTTGAATTTGATGGCATCCATAAGCATATTGATAATGCGATTGTTTAAGTGGAAAACTTGGTCGTCAATAGGATAATGTGAGCTTGTTTCCATTTTGTCAACTAAATTCAGTTGTTCTTTGGTTATGTTTTTATTGATGCAAGCTCCAAATAGAGATTCTAACTTATTTTCTGCATCCAGTGTATATGGAGTCACGAATTCATTGGATTCGATTGCCCCTTTGCTTATATTCCCCCTTGCCAAGTGTGTAGCTTCTTTCAAAAGAGATTCAAAGGACATTTTTAAATTGTCAGCCTCTAAAATAAGATGGCTTTCCTTTATTGGAAGGCTAATTTCCGTGAATATCATGTGTTCTTTGATGATTCTTAAGAAAAATAAGTTTAATTCTAATGATAGCTCTACAAACTCCCTATCTTTTAGCATAAAATCCCCCCTTCAACATATAGCTATTAAATGTTTATTTGATTGGCAATTGAATTATTACATGATTTTGGACTTTCCGCAGATAAAGGAGATTTTATTGGAGGAATTAAAAGGAGTGGAATTGCAGTAGTATAGACAGATAATTATAAATTGCTAGATATTTACAAGGATAAAAAACAATCTTATTTATAAAATTATATTGACAAAGAAAATCTATATGTTATGATTAAGGTATACAAATTAATAGTTTAGCTCATATAAGTTCCATAATATGGTTGGAACGTCTCTACAAAGTGACCGTAAATCACTTTACTATGAGTGAAAGTGTACCTAGGGTTCCGGAGATTATCTTGTCAGGTCCGAGCGGTACAAATGCTTTATTGCATTACACCGAAGGGAGAAAAGCCCAGTCGGGTAGGTTTCACTTACCTATCTGACTGGTTTTTTACTTTTTGTGGGACTTATAGGCCTAGGCTTTCACTTATATAGATTGGTTTTAAAGGTTTACCAAAAGGATAATTATGGGGTGATGCTATGGAATTGGTCTATGAAGGGAAAACAAAGAATGTATATAAGTTGGATGACGGAAACTATCTGTTAAAGTTTAAAGATGATGTGACTGGAGAAAATGGAGTTTTTGACCCAGGAGCAAACACAGTAGGACTTGTTATTGAAGGAGCAGGAAAGGCTGGCCTTAAGCTCAGCAAGTACTTTTTCGAGAAATTGAACAGCATGAATATACCAAATCACTATGTGGGATGTAATATAGAAGAAAACACCATGACTGTATTACCTGCTAAACCCTTTGGAAAAGGAGTAGAAGTCATCTGCAGATACAAGGCAGTTGGAAGCTTTATAAGACGCTATGGAAAGTATGCTGAAGAAGGGCAAGACCTTGATGGATATGTGGAAGTTACCCTAAAGGATGATGAGAGGGGCGATCCACTGATTACGGATGATGCTTTGGAAATGTTAAACATTATGACCAAAGAGGAATACAAGATACTAAAAGAACTTACCAGAAAGATATCAGGGATTATAAAGGATGACCTATCAAGTAAAGGCCTTGAGCTTTATGATATAAAGTTTGAGTTTGGAAGAATTGGTGAGGACAACCATATAGCCCTTATAGACGAAATATCCGGAGGAAATATGAGAGTATACAAGGATGGAGAGTATGTAGAGCCACTCATGCTAACCAGGCTCATATTAGGAGAATAGGTTTACAATAGAATAGATTAAGCTCATATAAGTTCCATAATATGGTTGGAACGTCTCTACAAAGTGACCGTAAATCACTTTGCTATGAGCGAAAGTGTACCTAGGGTTCCGGAGATTGTTCTCGTCTGGTCCAAGCGGTACAGATGCTTTATTGCATTACACCGAAGGGAGAAAAGCCCAGTCGGGTAGGTTTCGCTTACCTACCTGACTGGGCTATTTAATTTTAAGGA
>ENA-OWOZ01003106-OWOZ01003106.1-bioreactor-metagenome-genome-assembly--contig:-NODE-3106-length-11414-cov-9.135045_pt1 | contig 11414 bp, 13 predicted proteins | sample MGYA00238140_ERZ651804 | MGnify/ENA primary metagenome ERZ651804 (study PRJEB26910, sample SAMN07631232) | bioreactor metagenome | isolation source: Switchgrass digestor | place: USA: Dartmouth... | reverse complement strand
ATTGAACATTATAAATATAATTTTCAAATGTGCATATATGCCATGATAGAAAAACTTGCTACTGGTAGAGAAGATTTCTTAGAACCATACTTAGTTGCTGTGACGAAACAACAACCACCAGATAAAGCAATTTATTGTGGCTTTTTAGATGATATGAATTATGTGATGAGACATATAGAAGAACATTTACCAAGAATTATTGCACTAAAAGAAGGAAGAGATGAACCTAAATATTGTGGTAGATGTGAATATTGTAGAAGTGTAAAAACAGCAGAAATAATGGATTATCACTATTTATTGGGGTAAGGGAGTATGTATCCCTTTGAGATAAAACAATATAAAAAGGCTGATGATGGAGTTTATCTAAGAGTTTTTGTTCCTGATAAAGAAATTATAAATGACATAATGAAATATAAAACCAAAACAGGCAGTATTAAATTAGATGATAATAGAAAAATAACTGCTAAACAACAAAAACGAATATATCTCACTATAAAAGATATTGCTAATCATTTAGGCTATTTTGAGAAGGAAGCCGAACAATTACTGATAGATAACTTCAACATCAGCCATAATGAAAACTTAACTTGTATTCCAGAATGTTCAATGAGTTTAGCAAGAAAGTTTCTTGCTTATCTATTGGAATTCTGTTTGCAATATGCAGTACCTTTAAGTGATTATGCAGTAAATAGGATAGATAATATAGAAAGTTATATTTCTTTGTGTTTATTATACCGTAGATGTGCGATATGTGGTAATAATGCCGACATTCACTATGCACTAGATGATAAAGTTCAAATGGGAAACAATAGAAAGAAAATTAATCATGTTGGTAGAAAAGTCATACCATTATGCCGTATTCACTATCATGAGCTTCATAGTATGAGTGAAAAGGATTTTTACAAAAAATACTCTATTAAACCTATTCCATTAACGGAAGAAATGGTAAAAAAATTAGGATTATAAAATCAAGGGGGAATTATATGAACAAAGTTATTTTGATGGGTAGACTTACAAAAGACCCTGAAGTTAGATACATAAACAATAATAATACAGCAGTATGTAATTTTACTTTGGCAGTAGGCAGAAAATTTCAAAAAGAAACTGATTTTATTCCTATAGTAGCGTGGAATAAATTAGCAGAATTTTGTGGCAAATATTTTACAAAAGGTATGCAGGTTGCTATTGTAGGAAGTATTCAGACTAGAACATGGGATGACAACAAAGGAAATAAACATTATGTAACTGAAATACTTGCGAACGAAGCTTATTTTGCAGATAGTAAGAAAGACTATTCTAATACTTCATCAAACAATGAGGAGTCTGAAGAATTTGGTTTTGAAATAAACGACCAAGAAATGCCATTTTAGTTATGATAGGGAGATTCAACATCTCCCTATAAACTAATAATTATAAAGGGGATTATCTTCAATGGAAGATAAAACATATAAATGTGCATATAAGCAATGTAAATTGGGTGGAAAAGTAAATAAAAGTATAGCAGTCAAAAAAGGAAACAGATATTATCATTCAGAGTGTTTAAAAGAAATAAATAATAAAAAAGAAATACGAGAATTGTTTCTTAAACATATAAATCCTACAGAAGTTATTTCTTTGTTAAACAAAGTAATAAACAATATTATTGAAAATAAAAAAGTTTCCAGTGATTTTCTGCTTTTTGCTTTAAAATATGTTATTAAAAATAAATTACCGCTTAATCGTGCTACTGGTATGTATTATATAATAAACAACAACAATATAAAAAAAGAATATATGAAGCAAAAAGCAAGAGAAATTAATAGCAAAATAAAAACAACAAACGTATCAGCAAACAATGAAGTAAAATTCAATATAACTATCGAAAACAACTCATGGAGTAAAATTTTTGAGAGGTGATGTATTTGAATATTTCAGCAATTTGTGATTCGTTAGCTGAATCTGGCGTAATAGCAACTCTGATTTATCATCCTGAATTTATACTACATAGCGAATATCTAAAACCTTCACATTTTTATAATAAAGAAAATGGTTGTATATATTGGGCTATAGATAAATTATACAAATCAGGTGTAAATAATATAGACGCTTTTAATTTATCCACAATGCTAAATAGCAATGAAGGTGTTAAAAAAACTATAGAAAAATTTGGTGCTAATTTCATACACGAACTAATAGATTTGTCTAAACATGTGGCAAGAGATACAATAGATGAATATAAAATAATTGCAAACAAGGTTGTGACTTTAGCTTTTAAACGTGACTTGTATAAGAAATTGCAGGAATTTGAAAAATGCTGTTTTGACGATAAATATGATTTAGGAAGTTTAAATACGTATGTATATAATTCTCTTAATGCGTTAGCAGAAGAATATATAGTAGCAGAAGATATAGAATTGTTTGGACAAAAAGTGGATTCATTATGGGAAGAAACAAAAAAACGTCAACTTGGTGGTGAATTATACGGTATACCATCTAAATTTGAATTGCTAAATAAATACTGCCCTTATGATATTGGAGAATTAATTGTAGTAGCTGCACCAAGAAAAACAGGCAAATCTATGTTTATGTTAAACGAATGTGTTCATAAGTTGAAAAATGGTGTTCCAACACTTTATCTTGATACAGAAATGTCAAGCAGAAACTTTATGGAAAGAATGGTTGCACATTTAGCACAAGTACCTGTATTTAAGATTAAAACAGGCAATTATTCTCCAACGGAAGAAATTTTAATACAAGAAGCGTTAGAGTTTATTAAGTCAGCTCCTTTTGTGCATATGTACAGTCCTAATTGGACTGAAGATAAAATATATACTACTTGCAAGATATTACAATATAAGATAGGATTACAATTTGTGATATTTGATTATTTGAAAAGTAATGCTAGTAATAGTACAGAACAGTATAATGATTTAGGAAACAAGACTAATTTCTTGAAAAATGACATAGCTGGTGGTTTAAATCTGGCTGTATTAGCAGGCGCACAACTAAACAGGGGAAATGAAATAGCAGATAGTTATAAAATAGAACAGTATGCAAGTTCAGTTTTAAACCTTATACCAAAAACTCAGGAAGAATTGATTAGAGACGGTGAAAACTGCGGTAATTATAAACTCTTTGTTAAGTTGAACCGTAATGGTGAACAGATGGCTGATATAGAAACTGAATATATAGATTTAGTGTTTAACGGTAATTTAGCAACTATAGAGCAAGCTAAACAACAACATGTAATACAGGAGAGTCCAATATAAAGGTTGGATGTTATGGAATATTCAAGGGAATTAATACAAGAAATAATAAAAAAAATAAATTTAGTCGAATATATAGGGCAATATGTTGAATTAAAACAACGTGGTAAAGATTATTTTGGTATATGTCCGTTCCATGACGATAGTGACCCATCTTTTAGTGTATCACCTGAAAAAAATATATGGTATTGCTTTGGTTGTGGAACGGGCAGTACCATAATTGACTTTGTAATGAAATATCATAAAGTGAAATTCCCAAAAGCAGTTGAAATGCTTTTGGATTATTTAAAATTAGATGTGAATAATATTAAAGAAGAAGCTAATATTATATCTTTTTTAAAACAATTTACATATAAGAAAGATTTAACACAAGTAGAACATAAAATTTTACCACATGATATTATGTCAAAGTATATAAAAAAACCTATAAAAGAATGGTTGAATGAAGGTATTAAGCAAGAAGTAATGGATAAGTATCAAGTAAGATATGATAAAAATGCAAATAGAGCAGTTTTTCCAATATATGATAGGTATGGAAATATTATCAATATAAAAGGTAGGACTTTGTACCCTAATTATAAAGATTTAGGAATACCTAAATACATATATTATTATCCTTTGGGTTGTAATGATTTTCTTTATGGATTACCATTTAAGGAAGATAAAATTAAAGAATTAAATGAAGTTATAATAGTAGAAGGCAGTAAAAGTGTGTGGAAATTAGAAGGTTGGGGAGTTGAAAATGTATTATCTTTGGAAACAAACAGAATTAATGAGTATCAATTAAGATTATTACTCGAATTAAAGTGTAATGTTACTGTGGCTTTAGATAAAGGTGTACTTATAAAACAAATTAAAAAAGATTTTAGTAAGCTATGCAAATTTACTAATGTATATGTAATGTACGATACAGAAGGATTGCTTGAAGATAAAGATGCTCCTTGTGATAAGGGAAAAGAAGTTTGGGATAGATTATATTCAAATAAAATCAAATTAAGGTGATGTCCTTTGAAACTGATATTTTATGACTTTGAGGTATTTAAATATTTATGGTTAGTTGTTTTTATAGAATATGAAACAAGGCAAAAAACTATAATTATAAATGATAAAAATGAACTATTAAATTTCTACAATGAAAATAAAGATAATATTTTTTGTGGTTACAACAGCAGAGGATATGACCAGCATATATTTAAGGGAATTCTTAAAGGATTAGACCCGTATGAAATCACAAAAGAAATAGTTATAAATGGAAAAAATGGTTATCAAATAGTAAGAGATGATGGTGAATTTCCTTTAAACAATTTCGATGTTTCAACTGGCTTTCATTCGCTAAAGCAATTAGAAGGTTTTATGGGAAGTATGATAAAAGAAATACCATTACCAGTTGATATTGATAGAAAACTTACAAAAGAAGAAATAGAAGAAGTAATAAAATATTGTACACATGACGTAGAACAAACTATAGAAGTTTTTAATAATAGAAAAGAAGAGTTTGATAGCCAGTTGTCACTTATTCAAACATTTAATTTGCCGATGAGTATGTTTAATAAAACAAAAGCTCAATTATCGGCTTATATCTTAGGTGCTGTAAAAACTGAAGATAGAAATGATGAATTTAATATATCCATACCAAGCACTTTAAGAATTTCAGAAAAATATCAATATATAGTGGATTGGTATATGAATCCTGAAAATAGGGATTATAGAAAAGAATTAAATACAATAGTAGCAGGTGTTCCACATACGTTTGCATGGGGTGGATTACATGGTGCAAGAGATAATTATTATGCAGAAGGAATTATATTAACATGTGATGTTGCCAGCCTATATCCAAGTATAATGATTGAATATGGTTATTTAAGTAGAAATGTAACCGAACCAAGTAAATACAAAGAAATAAGAGATACAAGGCTTAAATTGAAAGCTGAAGGAAATCCTATGCAATTACCATATAAGATTGTTCTCAATAGCACTTTTGGAGCATCGAAAGATAAGCATAATGATTTGTATGACCCATTAATGGCAAATAATGTTTGTGTTGCAGGACAGTTGTTGTTATTAGATTTGATAGATAAAATTGAACCATATTGTGAATTGATACAATCAAATACAGATGGTCTATTTTTAAAAGTAGAAAATATAGAAATTGCTGAAGAAGTTAAAGCTATCGCAAAAGAATGGGAACAGAGAGTGAGATTAGAATTAGAATGGAAAACTTACAATAAAATTTATCAAAAAGATGTTAATAATTATATTATTATAGATTCTGAAGGTAATTATAAATCAAAAGGAGCATATGTTAAAAAACTCAGCAATATAGATTATGATTTGCCCATTGTTAATAAAGCTTTAATTAATTATTTTGTATATGGTAAACCTGTTGAAGATACAATAAATGAATGTAATGATTTAAGAGAATTCCAAAAAATAGTTAAAGTATCAAATAAATACCAGTATGCCATGTATGGTAATGAAAAACTCAAAGAAAAAGTATTGCGTGTGTTTGCATCGAAAGATGAAAACGCATGTGGCGTATACAAGGTAAAAGTCGATGGAAGAATAGAAAAAATAGCAAATACTCCTGAGAAATGCTTTATTTATAATGATAGTGTTATTGGAGTTAAAGTACCTGATTACTTGGATAAACAATACTATATAGACTTAGCGAACAAGAGATTAAAAGAATTTATTGAATCTAAAGCAACAAAAGGTATTACCAAATCTACACCAAGTGATATAAAATTTATAAATCAAGCTATTAAAGATGAACTTATTGAGTTTAGTAAAAAAGATTATAAAACATTTGTAGATTTACTTGTTGACTTAATTGAAAATTCTTCAGCCAATAGTAAGCAAATAGAGATATTTATTAAATTAAATTATTTTAAAAAGTATGGAAGGAATAAAAAGTTACTGGATATATTTACTGAATTTAGAAAAGGTAAGAATAAATATAGCAAAAATTTAAGTGATAAAACAAAAAAGCAAAGATTAAAAAAACTATACGAATATGAAAAATCAGTAGAAGATATGGCTATACCAATTTCAGAACAAATAGCATATGATATTGAATATATGGGAAAACCAGTAACTACATACGATGTATTGAAGGGTACAGGATATATATTAAACTTAAACATTGGTGGTGTTGTAGAAGCAGAAGTATATGGTTTGTCTAATGGGAATACAGTTAAAATAAAAATATTTAAAAATGATTATGTTAAATGTCCATTTAAAAAAGGTGATATAGTACAATTTATTAATATGAAATGTAAACCAGGAAGAAGATTTGTTGGAAAAGATAATAATGGAAAACCTATTTACGAAATTGACAAAACTAAAAAAGAATGGTGGAGTGATGATTTCAGAATTATAAAATATTAATATAAAATTATACTTGACAAACATAAAATTTGTGGTATTATATAAGTAGGTGATAAGCCTACTTGCATAAAATATGTTTTTTATTAGTAATTTGGATTATTTTAATAAAATTCTGTTTGATTTACACTTGACAAAATATAAATATAATATTATAATAAAATTGCACTAAAACAAAAGAGAAAGGTGGATATCATTGAGACGTATAATTTTTGGATTAATAGTATTTATAATATTCACAACAACAGGAATTTGTATAGTGAATATTAAATCACAAAATAATAATATAATATTGGCAAATAATAATGAGTGTGATACTATAAATATAGCAGAAGAAGAGAATATATATGAACCTATAAAAACAACAATTCCTGAAATAGAATTCACTTTAGAGGAAGAAGAAATTATTCCAGAATATGATATACCATTAGATAAAGATATTCAAAAATATTTATATGATAAATGTAAAGAATATAATGTGCCTTATGATTTAGCATTAGGAGTAATAAAAGTAGAGAGCAATTTTAATCCTAACTCAATACATAAAAATTCCAATGGAAGTAGAGATTATGGGCTTTTTCAAATAAATACCATTAATCATAAATGGCTTTCTGAAGAATTAGGTATAACTGATTTTCTCAATCCATATCAGAATATTGATGCAGGAGTATATATGTTGTCACAATTGCTAAAAAAATACGATGATGAGCATATTGTGTTAATGTCATACAATATGGGTGAACGAGCCGCAAAAAATCTTGTTAACAGAGGAATATATTCTTCTCGATACAGCCGAAAAGTCATAGAGACTAAAGAAGAATTAAAAAATAATAATATAAAATAGGAGTTGGTTATATGCCAGATATTGTAATGTGTCGCAATCCTACATATCAATGGTTTTATCCAATTGATGGAAAATCTGTGAGAAAGGATGATAAGAGTGTGTGATTATGAATATGAGATAAGAAAGCTTCAAGAAGAATTAGAAAAAAAAGAATTGGAGGCTGATAGGCGTAAATTAAATAAATGGAATTTTTACCAAGATATTAAAACTCAATTTAAAAAGAACATAGATGAATTACATAATAAATTTTATGATGAATTTAATGAAAATATAACATTTGAACAGCAATATATAATAAGAAAATTTGCTGACTTTCTAAAACAAAACGTATAAAGGAGTGGTTATTATAAAAGTCACATTTTATTTAAATAATTATTGCAAAATAGTAAGGAGGAAGATGTTTATATGAATGTAACAGAATGGCTTGGTGTAGATAATACACTAGGAATTGATATATGGAATCGCAAATATTGCTATAATAATGAAGATTTTGAATCGTGGTTGAACAGAGTGTCAGGTGGCAATCAAGAAGTAAAAAGACTTATAAGAGAAAAAAAGTTTTTGTTTGGCGGAAGAACGCTAGCAAATAGAAATACGGGTAAAAAAGGTTCATACTCAAATTGCTATTCGATAGGCTATGTTCCAGACTCCCTTGAAGGAATAATGCAAGTTGCAAAAGACATTGCTTTGACATATAAATATCAAGGTGGGCAAGGATTATCTTTATCAAAAATTAGACCCAAAGGTACAAAAATTAATAATCAATTTGAATCAGATGGTATTATACCATTTATGAAAATATTTAATCAAATCACAGATAGCATTAGTCAAGGTGGTTCACGCAAAGGTGCTTTGTTAATGTCTCTTGACGTATGGCATAAAGAGATAGAGAATTTTATAGACATTAAAACTAAAGAAGGTTCTATTACCAAAGCAAATCTTTCAGTTGAAATAGACGATATATTTATGCAAGCCGTAAAGAAATATTATGATACTGGCGAAATTGTAAAAGTACATATTGTAAAAGAATACGAAGGAAACATTGTCGAATACGATGTAATTCCAATCGAAATTTATAAAAAGATAATGCAAAATGCTTACGATTGGGCTGAACCAGGTGTTATCTTAACTAATCGATTTAGAAATTATAATTTGATGGAATTTGATGATGAATATAAAATAGTCACAGCAAATCCATGCGGAGAGCAACCTCTACCAAAGCATGGTGCTTGTAATCTCGGTTCAATGAATTTATCTGCATATGTACTTAATCCTTATACAAAAGATGCATATTTTGATATGGAATCTTTCTGCAAAGATGTAGCAATAGCAATAGAAGGATTGGACGAAGTATTGGAAGAAGGAATGAATTTACATGCACTTCCCGAACAACAGGAAATGGCTAAAAATTACCGCAATATTGGATTAGGAATTATGGGTTTGGGAGATATGTTTTTTAAATTGGGTGTTAAATATGGTAGCCAAAAGTCAAAAGAATTACTTGATACAATTATGTATAATATGTTCAGAAGTGCTGTATTAGCAAGCTCAGAATTAGCAAGAAGAAAAGGAACGTTCCCTAAATATACTGAAAAAATATTTGAATCAACAATCATTAAAAATCATTTTAATGAAGATGAAATACAAAAATTAAAGAAATATGGATTGAGAAATTGTTCTTTATTAAGTATTGCACCTGCTGGAAGTATAGGAACAATGTTGAATATTACTACGGGAATTGAACCTGCTTTTGAAATCAAATTTAAACGTAAAACAGAATCATTACATAAGGATGAAGAAGTTTATTATGATGTTTTTATAAATTCTGCTAAAGAGTATATGAAAATAAATAATACAGATGTACTTCCTGATTATTTTGTAACCACAAATGAAATTCATTGGAAAGATAGGATAGATATACAAGCAATAGCACAAAATCATGTTGATACTGCAATATCATCAACAATTAATCTGCCAGAAGAGACTACAATAGAAGAAATAGAACAATTATATTTGTACGCATGGGAAAAGGGTTTAAAGGGAGTTACTATATTTAGAAAAGGATGTAAAAGGGAAGCTATATTAACTAATACTAACGATAATTTTGTAGAAATACCCAGAGGATTTATAGAAGATGTACCAGAAGGTTTAGTATACAGAAAATATAAACTATATAACGGATGCGGAAAGTTGTATTTCTTTGTGGGTGTTGATGAGGTTGAAGGTAAAATCTATGATGTATTTACAAATACTGATGCCGTAGGTGGTTGTACAGTAAACACACAAGCAAATAGCAGGTTACTATCTGCTGGTATTAGAGGTGGAGTACCAATTGAATACTTGATAGAACAACTAGAAAAATCAGGTAGCTGTCCGAGTTATCAAAAACTTAGAGGTATGCAACAAGGTATGGCAAAAATTAGAAATATGATACTAAATGAAGTATCGCCCGAAACTATAGCAAAAATTGATGAAATGATTGGCACACCTGTAAGCGAAGGCAAATCGTGTCCTTCATCCATAGCAATAGTATTAAAAAATATATTGAAAGAATTTAAGAAAGAAGAATATAAAGATATACCTTACGAAATTGCTTCAACAGAAGAAGTAAAAAAAGTTAAAGAAGAAAATACGAAAATTCAAAAACTACAAATCGAAGAATGCCAGCATAAAAATATGAGAATGACCGAAGGATGTGTAATATGTCCAGATTGTGGATATTCAAAATGTGGTGATTAAAGTATTAATATAAAATTGGAGGTTTTTTGATATGGATTATTTAGTAAAAGATTTTAATATTACATTAACTACTGATGATGTTCAATTTTTATTCCCTAAAAAAAGAGGATTTGAAAAAATTTCATTTGAACGATATGTTAAAGATGTTGGTGGAGAAAGACACGAATTAGCTGAAGAATATCTTGATATTAAGCTACCAAGACGTGCTACAGCTAAATCGGCTGGGTATGATATATATAGCCCTTTCAGCTTTGAATTAAAGCCAGGCGAAACAATAAAAATTCCTACAGGAATTAAAGCATATATGCAAGATGACGAAGTGTTAAAGATATACATAAGAAGTTCTTTGGGGTTTAAATATGATGTTGGATTAAGTAATATGGTTGGTGTAATTGATGCAGATTACTATAATAATCCAAATAATGAGGGGCATATATGGATAAAATTAATCAATCATGGAGATAAAACTTTGTCAATCAGCAAGGGTGAAGCCATCGCTCAGGGAATTTTTGAGAAATACTTAAAAGCAGATAATGATAAACCAGTTAAAGAAGAAAGAGTTGGAGGTATAGGTTCTACTAATTAATAAGGGATAGGCTTTTTAGCCTTCCCTTCTATGAAAGGAGGGTATATATGGCTAAATGTAATCCAAAGTGTAAATATTATAGCGTAGATAAATTTAGAAATGGAGTTATAGTATTTTGTATAAAACGTGGATTTGATATAAAAGATATTCCGAAAAACATCAGACATAATTGTAAATATTATACTGAGTGTAAAAAATATTAATATAAAAGGAGAATAATTATGGGTCAAAAAACTACATATTTTTGTGACAATTGCAAGAAAGAAACTAATAAAACGGATTTGTTGAAGGAAAAAATTCCATTTATAAAAGAATTATGGGCAACATGTGGAATTGGATATAAAAATGCTTTATATTTAGGACGTGAATTAAAATTTGAAGAATTAGAATTATGTCCAACATGTCATAAAAAATATAAACAAATATGGACTGATGTAATGGTTAAATTAGCTAACGAATGGATTGAAATTAATAAAATAAGTGAACAAAAGGAGAGTATTGTATGAACAAAAAGTTAAGGTAAAAACTAAGTTTGATTAAAAGGAGATATATATGATGATTAGTGAAAAAGACTATAATAGATTTTTAATGTTAAGAAAAAGATTGTTTAAACAGA
>ENA-OWOZ01003105-OWOZ01003105.1-bioreactor-metagenome-genome-assembly--contig:-NODE-3105-length-11421-cov-2.784644_pt1 | contig 11421 bp, 10 predicted proteins | sample MGYA00238140_ERZ651804 | MGnify/ENA primary metagenome ERZ651804 (study PRJEB26910, sample SAMN07631232) | bioreactor metagenome | isolation source: Switchgrass digestor | place: USA: Dartmouth... | reverse complement strand
TATACAGATATATTTACTTATGCTACTCCAAGAAGATTGACAATTATTGTTGAAGGGCTTTCCGATAAACAAGAAGATTTAAGAGAAGAAGTAAAAGGTCCAGCAAAGAGGATTGCATTTAACGATGATGGTACACCTAGTAAAGCTTTAGAAGGATTTTTAAGAAGTAAAGGAATAGAAAAGAATGATATTTTGATTAAAGAACATAATGGGGAAGAATACGTATTTGCAAATATAGTTAAAAAAGGGAAACAAACAGTTCAAGTATTATCGGAAGAAATACCAAATGTAATCAAATCAATAGTATTTCCTAAATCTATGAGATGGGGAGGAAAAAACTTACGATTTGCTAGGCCTATCAGATGGATTGTATCCATCTTTAATGATAAAGTAGTTTCTTTTGACTTAGAGAGAATAAAAGTAAGCAATGTTACTAAAGGACATAGATTTTTAGGAAGTCAAAGTATAGAGCTTAACTCTGTAGACGAATATTTGACAAAATTAGAGGAAAATTTCGTAATAGTTGATCAGAATAAGAGAAGGGAAATAATAAAGTACGGATCTGAGAAGTTAGCTAAAGAAAAAGGTGGAAATATATTAGTAGATGAAAATCTCTTAGAAGAAGTAACTTACCTTGTAGAGTATCCAACTCCTATATTAGGGAATATAAAGGAAGAGTATTTGAGATTGCCAAAAGAAGTAGTTATAACTCCAATGAGAGAACAGCTAAGATTCTTTCCAGTGGTAAATGACCATAACAGATTGTTGCCTTATTTCGTTACAGTAAGAAATGGTAATAAAGAATATTTGGATACAGTTATTAAGGGCAATGAAAAAGTGCTGGGAGCTAGATTGGAAGATGCTAAATTCTTCTATTATGATGATATAAAGAAACCTTTAGAAAGCTATGTTGAAAAGCTTAAAGAGATTGTTTTCCAAGAGAAACTAGGAACACTATATGATAAAACTTTTAGAGTTCAAAAATTGGCAACTAAGATAGGGGATTATCTAGAAGTTGGAGAAGAAACACAAAAGAACATATCAAGATCTGCTTTCTTATCAAAAGCTGATTTAGCTACTAAGATGGTCAATGAATTCACAGAATTGCAGGGCGGAATGGGTATGGAATATGCTAGCCATTCTGGAGAAAATGAAATTGTAAGTACTGCTATTTATGAACAGTATCTGCCTAAATTTGCTGGAGATGTGTTACCAACTACTACCGCTGGTGCTATATTAAGCATAGCTGATAAAATAGATACAATAGCTGGATCATTTGCTATTGGCATTCAACCAACAGGTTCACAGGATCCATATGGCTTAAGAAGGCAAGCTCTTGGGGTAATAAACATAATACTAGAGAAAAGGCTGAAATTAAGTATTAATGATATAATTGAATATTCCCTTTATATTTACGTTGAAAATCAGGGATTAGTATTTGACTACAATGATGTAAAGAACAAGATTATTGAATTTTTCTCAGGTAGAATCAAAAATATGTTAGGTGATATGGGCATAAGATATGATGTAATTGATGGAGTATTAAGCACTGGAATTGATGATATATATGATTTAAAGGTTAGAGCTGAAAGATTAAACCAATATATAAATGAAAACGAAAAAGGATTAAGTGAAGTTTTAACTACTTTTAACAGAGTTATTAACTTAGCAAATAAAGCTACATCAATAGAAGTTAAAAGAGATCTTCTTGTGGAAAAAGAAGAAATAGAATTGTATGATACATTCATTAGTATTGAGGAAAGTGTATTAGAATATATAAATAAAAAAGCTTACGATAAAGCCTTAGAACAGTTTATAACTCTAAAAGAACCTGTTAACAAATTCTTTGATCATGTAATGGTTATGGTTGAAGATGATCAAATAAGAGAAAATAGACTAAGTCTATTGGCTAAGATATCCGAAAGAATGCTTATGATTTGTGATTTGTCAAAGTTAGTAAAATAAGTCCACTATAGTGGACTTATTTTCAAGTAAAGTGGGGTGATTAAAATCCAACTAACAGAACGACAAGAAAAGATAATAGATATAGTAAAATCCAATCAACCTATTACTAGCGAAAATATAGCAAAAAAATTGAAATTAACTCGAGCAACTTTAAGGCCTGATTTAGCGATACTTACCATGGCTGGGATATTAGATGCTAGGCCTAAAGTTGGATATTTTTTTACTGGGAAATCAACTCTTAATGTAATTTCTGAGAAAATTAGATCCATAAAAGTAGCAGACAGGAAATCAGTACCTATAATAGTGGATGAACAAACTAGCATATATGATGCTATTGTAACCATGTTTTTGGAAGATACAGGTACCATATTTGTTACATCTAATGGATTTCTATCTGGAGTAGTTTCTAGAAAAGATTTTTTAAAGAATGCCATAGGAGGATTGAATCTCAATAAGACCCCAATAGCCGTTATAATGACTAGAATGCCTAATATAATTGTAACATATCCTGAAGAGAGCATTCTAGCTGCTGCAATGAAACTTATTGAGCATGAAATAGATAGTTTGCCAGTAGTTAAGGAAGTGTTGCAGGAAAATGGACAAAAGGCTTATAAGCTAGTAGGCAGAATTACTAAGACTACAATTACAAGACTTTTTGTTGAGCTAGGAAATAATGAGTAGGAGGGAGGATTATGGATAACAACATTACAATATATGTTCTCTCAGATTCCATTGGTGAAACAGGGGAGCAGGTAGCCAGAGCAGCAGTAAGCCAATTTTCACCAAGTAAGTATGAAATTAGAAGATTTCCCTATATAACTGATGAAGAACAGATAAATGAAGTTTTTGAAGAAGCCAAAAACGAAAAGAGCATAGTAATATATACTATTGTCATAGAAAAGTTAAAGAACTATATAATGAGTAAAGCTGAACAATTTAATATTCCTGCTATAGACCTGATGACTCCAACCATAAATGCCATCGAGAATATTCTAGGTTCTAAGCCAAAAGGAGAGTCAGGAATTATTAGAAAGTTAGATGAAAAATATTTTAAGAAAGTTGAAGCTGTAGAATTTGCCGTAAAATATGATGATGGAAAAGATGCAAGAGGTATTAGGAAAGCAGATATAGTATTAATCGGAGTTTCACGAACATCCAAAACACCTCTAAGCATGTATCTAGCACATAAGTATTTTAAGGTAGCTAACGTTCCTTTAGTACCAGAAGTGCCTGTCCCTGACGAATTATTCGAAAAAGATCCGAAGAGAATATTTGGTCTTATAGCTAATCCATTTAAACTCAATGAGATAAGACAAGAGAGATTAAAATCATTAGGGTTAAGCAATGACGCTAATTATGCAAGTATTGAAAGAATAAACTATGAACTTGAATATTCTAAGAGAATTATGGAAAAACTTAACTGTATGATAATAGATGTGTCAAATAAAGCAGTGGAAGAAACTGCAGGAATAATAATAAATCAAATGAAAACAAATTTTGGAACTGAAGTAGTGTAGAAGTGTTGTTTAGACGACACTTCTTTTTAAACGTATTTTTATAATCATATATTAATGCACAAAATAATAAAAATAATGAAGGATTATCAGAATTTATGTTGTATATAATATTATAAGATATTCTATGAAAAAAAGAGGTATGATTATGAATATACGTTTAGAAATTGAAAGAAGAGAGGAAATACTTCTTTCTAAATATGCTACCTTAAGCAAAAATACAAAAGGCGGATTAACTGAAGAGGAGAAATGTGACATTAGAACTGAGTTCCAGAGGGATAGAGACAGAATTCTCCATTCAAAAGCTTTTAGAAGATTGAAACATAAAACTCAGGTCTTTGTTGCTCCAGAAGGTGACCACTATAGGACTCGATTAACACATACATTAGAAGTAGCCCAAATATCAAGAACTTTAGCTAGAGCATTGAGATTAAATGAAGATTTAGTAGAAGCCATATCTTTGGGTCATGATTTAGGACATACTCCCTTTGGCCATATTGGAGAAGATATATTAAACGAATTGCACCCTAATGGGTTTAAGCATAACGAGCAAAGCCTTAAAGTAGTAGACTATTTAGAACACACTAAAGAAAGAAATGGATTGAATTTAACTTATGAAGTAAGAGATGGAATATTAAAACACACAGGAGATGATAAACCAGAAACGTTAGAAGGTAGTATAGTTAGGATTGCTGATAGAATAGCATATATTAACCACGATATTGATGATGCCATTAGAGCTAATATAATAAAGACTGAAGATTTACCCAAAGACTGTGTCAAACACTTGGGGCTTAGTCATAGGGAAAGAATAAATACTATGATACACGATATAATAGAAAATAGTTTAGAAAAAGATTACGTATCCATGAGTGAAGAGATAGGTTTCTATACAAATAAGTTAAGAGATTTCATGTTTGAAAGAGTATACTTAAATAAGAAGGTAAAAAGCGATACTGACAAGGCCAAATTTATAATTGAACAGCTATTTCATTATTATATGGAAAATTTTGATAAGTTACCCGATGAACATAAAAAAATATATAATAATTTTAGTGCCAAAGAAGATATTATATGTGATTATATAGCTGGGATGACCGATAGATTTGTGATAAATCTATTTAAAGATATATTCATACCTAAAACTTGGAAAAAATATTAATGTCTTGAAAGAAGGATTTTTTTAATATTTGTCGAATATATATTTTACTTGTTGTATATTGACAAATTATAAAGGTGATTAAAAATGGGGTATAAGATAAGTGAAGAACTCATTGAAAAGATTCGTGATAGCTGTGACTTAATAGATGTTGTATCAAGATATGTCCATTTAAAAAGATCTGGCAGTAATTATGTGGGATTGTGCCCATTTCATAGTGAAAAAACTCCTTCTTTTACGGTTTCTAGCACTAAGAAACTTTTCCATTGTTTTGGATGTGGAGTCGGTGGAGATGTTATAACGTTTATAATGAAAGTAGAAAATTTATCTTTTACTGAAGCTTTAAAGTACCTTGCTGATTTAGAAGGGATACCAATTGAAGAAGATAACTCCATAGATTCTAAAAAAGCAATAGAAAAACAAAAGGTATATGAAATAAATAGGGAAGCTGCGAGATATTATCATTATTTATTAGGCAAAAATATTAGAGCAATTAATTATCTAAAAAGCAGAGACGTCGATTTAAATACAGTTAAGATGTTTGGATTAGGATTTGCTTTAGATAGTTGGGATAATGTATTCAATTATTTAAAAAATAAGGGATATAGTGAAGAAGACATAGAAAAATCAGGACTAGTTGGTAGAAGAAAAGACAATAAATGTTATGATAAGTTCAGAAATAGGATAATATTTCCAATAATTGATATAAAAAGCAGAATTTTAGGTTTTGGTGGAAGAACTATAGGTGATTCTAAACCTAAATATCTAAATTCTCCTGAAACACCATTGTTTTCTAAAGGAGATAATTTATACGCTCTTTCCAAAATAAAAAAGGATCCCGCCTTAGATATTATCGTAGTAGAAGGATATATGGATTGCATAACACTACATCAGCATGGGTTTAAACAAACAGTAGCTTCGCTTGGAACAGCACTTACAAAAAACCAAGCAAGACTTCTGAAAAGGTATACAGATACAGTTATACTCTCTTATGATGCCGATGAGGCAGGTCAAGCTGCAACGGAAAGAGGAATGGACATTTTAGCACAGGAAGGCCTTAAAGTAAAAATTCTAAGTTTGCCGAAAGGAAAAGACCCTGATGAAATAATAAAAGAACAGGGTGCAGAGTTTTTTCAAAAACTACTGACTGCCTCTTCTGATTTGACGAGCTACAAACTTAAAAAAGCAAGGCAAGGTATAAATATTGGGACACCTGATGGAAAACTCGAATACATCAAAAAAGCTCTAGACATTTTAGCCGATATTGACAATGAAACGGAACTTGAAATATACATAAAAAATTTGGCGCAGGAACTTGAGCTTTCGCCTCAAGCCATTAAAAAAGAAGTCTATAGAAATAAATTGGCAAACAATGGATTAAAGTATAAAAATAGCCAAATAAGATATAATAATAAAGAATTTAAGAAAATACCTGAGGTAACAGGATTTTATAAAGCCGAGAGGAAATTGTTAAAATTAATCCTTGATGATAAATCCATACGGAAGGAATTAGAAGATCAAATTGATGAAAGGTATTTTACAAATAGCAGAACGCAGAAAGTTGCTGAAGTCGTCTTTAAAAAGATTAATCAGGATAAGGATATAGATGTTTCTTATTTGTTTAATTTTCTAGATGAAGAAGGTCGTGACGAATTTTTATCTATAATGTCTGAACAGGTGGACGTAAAAGATCATGACTTTATATATAGTCTTGTGACAAAAGTAAAGGAAGGCTATTTAAAGGCGGCTATTGCCAATATAAGAAAACAGCTCAGACAGGCTGAAATATTAGGAAATAGAGGGGAGATCAACGATCTTTTGAATATTTACCAACAACTTAAATCTGAAATGGATGAATTAGTTTCACAGACTACTCCGGGGAAGGAGGGAGCATAAATGGCAAAAAAGGATATGCAAAAAAAACACACTAAAAGTTCAACACAAGATAAAATGAAAGCGGTAAAAGAACTTATCGAAAAAGGCAAAAAAACCGGTATGCTTACTTACTCAGAAATTATGGATGCTTTAGATGAAATAGAGGATCTGGATGCCGATCAGATTGATAAGATATACGAATCCTTTGAAGAAATGGGCATTGAAGTGATAAATGATAACGAAGAAATCCCTGAAGAAGTTAACTTAGATGAAGAACTTGACCTTTCCATTCCTGAAGGGATTGCCATTGATGATCCAGTCAGGATGTATTTAAAAGAAATAGGCAAGGTTCCTCTTCTTTCCGCTGAGGAGGAAATAGAACTTTCGAAACGAATAGAGAAAGGCGATAAAGAAGCTAAGCGAAAACTTGCGGAAGCTAATCTGCGTTTGGTAGTTAGCATCGCAAAAAAATATGTAGGTAGAGGAATGCTTTTCTTGGACCTTATTCAAGAAGGCAACCTTGGTCTAATGAAGGCTGTGGAAAAATTCGATTATCGCAAAGGATACAAATTTAGCACTTACGCGACTTGGTGGATTAGACAGGCCATCACTCGGGCTATTGCAGATCAAGCAAGAACTATAAGAATTCCTGTTCACATGGTAGAAACTATTAACAAACTTATTCGCGTGCAAAGACAATTATTGCAAGAGCTTGGCCGTGATCCGCTCCCGGAAGAAATTGCTGAAGAGATGGACTTGACCGTTGAAAAAGTTAGAGAAATAATGAAAATTGCTCAAGAACCCGTTTCCTTAGCTACGCCCATTGGTGAGGAAGAAGACAGCTTTCTTGGAGATTTTATTCCGGATGATGAAGCATTGGCACCTGCGGATGCTGCTGCATATCTGCTTTTAAAAGAGCAGTTGGAAGATGTATTAGAGACACTTACACCGAGAGAGGAAAAAGTTTTAAGGCTCAGATTCGGCCTAGATGACGGGCGCCCCAGGACACTTGAAGAAGTTGGGCAGGTTTTTGGAGTGACGCGGGAAAGGATTAGGCAGATTGAAGCTAAAGCATTGAGAAAGCTGCGCCATCCCAGCCGCAGTAAAAAACTTAAAGATTTTCTAGAATAAATAAATAGTGGGGATTTTTCTCCACTATTTTGTTTAATAAAACGAGGTTGCGAAACAAATGAAATTGGGAAATAGATTACAGTTGATAGCATCAAAGATTGAAAAAGGATCTACGGTAGTAGATATAGGAACGGATCATGCTCATCTGCCTATTTATTTAGTCAATAAAGGTCTATCTAAGAAAGTTATTGCTACTGAAATACTTTCTGGACCTTTTGAAAAGGCTTGGAAAAACATAAAAAAATTTGGCTGTCAAAACTATATTGACCTGAGGCTGGGTTCAGGCCTTAAGCCCATAAAACCCGGTGAAGGTGATATAGCAGTTATAGCAGGTATGGGCGCAATTAATATTGTCCAAATTATATCTGAGTCGAGGGAGACTGCTGATTCGTTTAAAAAACTTATACTGCAACCCATGAGGAACCAGGCCAAGTTGAGAGAATTTTTACTTACGGCGGGTTATCAAATCATAGATGAAGATGTGACAATGGAAGCTAATAAATTTTATGAAGTTATAGTGGCAAAAAAGGGAATACGTAAGGCTTTTGACGAAATTGACATATTAGTTGGGCCGGTGTTAAGAAATAAAAAATCATCTGTCATTTACGAGTATATAAACTACAGAATAAGAAAATTAGAAAATATAATAAGAGGACTAGAGATTTCTCGATCAGGTAAAAAGTTGATTTTGGAGCAAAAAAAGCATCTCGATGCCTTAAAGGAGGTCTTAAGATGATTTCATGTCAGACCTTAGTTCAAATATTAGAAAAATGGGCTCCTAAAAAACTTGCAATGGATTGGGACAACCCCGGCCTTGCTATAGGAGATCTTTCCGGTGAAGTCTCAAAAGTCCTATTAACACTTACAGTTACTTCTGAAACTGTAGAATTTGCAGCAAAAAACTCATGCGAAATGATAATTTCACATCATCCGCTAATTTTTAAACCGTTGAAGTCTTTAAAAAAAGATACGCCCCTTGGGAAAATTGTATATAAAGCAATCAAAAACGATATAGTTATTTACTCCCTACATACAAATATGGATATAGCCAGCGGTGGCATAAACGATATATTAGCTAATTTGTTAAATCTAGAGCAAATTCAGGTATTAAAGCCCACTTATCGTGAGAAGTTAAATAAGCTTGTGGTTTTTGTACCAAGAGGTTATGAAGATGCAGTAAGAAATGCCATATGTGAAGCCGGTGCGGGCCACATAGGAAATTACAGCCACTGCACTTTTAATGCTGATGGTTTTGGCACATTTAAGCCCCTTGAAGGTACAAATCCTTTTATCGGTGAGCTCAATAAACTGGAAAAAGCCGATGAGATTAGAATTGAAACCATTGTACCTGAAAGTCTTCTGAGAAAGGTCATAAGTGCAATGCTAAAAGTTCATCCATATGAAGAAGTAGCGTATGACATCTATCCTATAAACAATTCCGGCAAAGAATTTGGCCTCGGACGTATGGGATATGCTAGAGAACCTGTTAAATTAAGGGAATTTTGTGAGATAGTGAAACAAAAGTTAAGCTTATCTCACATCAGGGCAGTGGGAGATTTAAATAAGAGCGTTTCTAAAATCGCCGTATGCGGAGGTGCTGGCGGTGATTTAATCTATGACGCTGCATTTTTCGGTGCTGATGTTCTGGTAACCGGCGATGTTAAATACCATGAAGCCCTTGATGCTAAGGAATTAGGTCTTGCAGTAATTGACGCAGGCCATTTTGCCACAGAAAACATTTTGCTACCTGTGCTAAAAGAGCATCTTGAAGAGCAAACAAAACTTTTGCGCAAACAAGTGGAAATTTCCATATATAAAGACAAGGATCCTTTTGTAATAATATGAGAATAGGCTTTTGTCCTGTTCTCTTTTTATTTTTTTTAGGGAGTGAGACAATGTTACAAGAAGAGTTGAGTAATCTTTACAAATTACAGGAAATGCAAAATAGGTTTGAGCTTTTAAAACAAAGATTAAAAAATCATCCCGAATCAAAAGACCTATATCGGCTAAAAAAAGATGCAGATGAAATGGAAACAAGGCTACAGGAAAAAAATAAACGCATACACATACTAGAAAAGGAATTACATCAGATGGAACGAATCATAGATGATTCTTATTCTTCTATTAAACAGGTTGACCAAAGAATTTACAGCGGTCAAGTAACTACCGTTAAAGAATTAAAGATTCTTGAAGAAAAGCGCAAAACAGCACACCTAAAAGTCGAGGAATATGAGGAAAAGGCGCTTATGATAATGGAAGAATTAGACTACTTAAAAACTAGCCTTCCTCAAGAAGTGGAACTGGCAAATCAAAAGAAGGCTCAATATAAAGAAAAACAATTGAAAATCAAGCAGGAAATTGATAAAATAAAAACTGAATTAGACTTACTACAAATACAGCTACAACAACTTGAGGCAAGTATTTCTCCGGAGCTATTAGAAAAGTTCTACAAAATAAAAAGATTTAAACGCAATCCTGTTGCGTTGATTTCTGATGGAAAATGCAGCGGATGTATGGTTGAGGTATCAGTTATGGTGGCTTTGGAAGCTAAGCAATACAAAACCATAGTCTGCTGTGAAAATTGCGGGAGAATACTTGTGTAGCAACTAAAGATGGGAGGCCTTATGAGCAAAGTTATAGTTTATACTGATGGTGCTTCCAGGGGGAATCCTGGACATGCCGGCATTGGAATTGTGTTTGTAGATGAAAAAGGCAATGTTTTAAACGAAATTAGTGAATACATAGGAGAAACCACAAATAACATCGCTGAATACACAGCTTTAGTCACTGCTTTGAAGAATGCCCTGGAAATGAATTTTGACGAAATTGAAGTGATATCAGACAGTGAACTTATGGTCAAGCAAATAAACGGCGAATACCAAGTGAAAAATCAGGGACTTAAACCTCTTTACACAGAAGCATGTGAATTATTGAAGGAATTTAAAAATTATACAGTAAGACATGTTAAACGAGAGCACAACCAAAAAGCCGACGATTTAGCTAATCGTGGCATAGACGAAGCTCTTGATGAAGAGATGTATGCGTAAAAATTGCCAATCAATGTGGCCTTGACAATAAAGTCATATATGTTATAATACAATCCTAATAAAAAAGATATGCAATTGAGCAAATCAGATGGTCGCGGGCATTTTGTGTCCGAGGAAAGTCCGAGCTCCGTAGGGCAGGGTGCTGGGTAATACCCAGTGAGGGTGACCTCAAGGAAAGTGCAACAGAAATATACCGCCTAACAGATGCTCTAGCATTTGTTATGGTAAGGGTGGAAAGGTGAGGTAAGAGCTCACCAGCGGGATGGCGACTTCCCGGCTCTGTAAACCCCACCTGGAGCAAGACCAAATAGGGGAGCTTATACGGCGGCCCGTCGTGCTCCCGGGTATGGTCGCTTGAGGTGTCAGGCAACTGGCATCCTAGATAGATGACCATCTAAAACAGAACTCGGCTTATAGACTTGCTCATTTTGCCAATAAACTCGCGTGCAAAAACATGCGAGTTTTTGTGTTATTTACTTTCAGGTTCTTCACTGACAAACATAACTAGAAATCCTCCTAATACTGATATAGCTGCAGCCACATAATACGCAGCAACCAGTGAGCCTGTAACATCCTTAATAAATCCTGTAATTATCGGTGCAACTACTGCCGACATCATACCGGAAAAGTTAAATATGCCCATAGCTGTGCCGAGCGCTTTTTAGATCGGAAGAGCACACGTCTGAACTCCAGTCACACAGTGATCTCGTATGCCGTCTTCTGCTTGAAA
>ENA-OWOZ01003104-OWOZ01003104.1-bioreactor-metagenome-genome-assembly--contig:-NODE-3104-length-11422-cov-2.789070_pt1 | contig 11422 bp, 8 predicted proteins | sample MGYA00238140_ERZ651804 | MGnify/ENA primary metagenome ERZ651804 (study PRJEB26910, sample SAMN07631232) | bioreactor metagenome | isolation source: Switchgrass digestor | place: USA: Dartmouth... | reverse complement strand
TATGCTGTAGTATCATTACCAGTAATATAGCGTTCCTCAATACCGTTTGCGCGCATTGCACGCCATTTATAGTGATCTCCTCCAAGCCATACTTGGGTTAGATTATCATATACTACATCATCATAAATATCCTTCGGATTAATATGGCAATGGTAGTCGACTATGGGCATTTTTTTTGCATGTTCATGATACAGCTTTTTTGCAGTATCGGTGCTTAGCAAAAAATCCTCATCCATAAATTTTTTCATAATCACTACCTCCCACATAGTAATTAAATTATTATTTTTAACAGATGGGAAATTGTGCTATTCTACATAAATATTACCACAAATAAGAAATTTTTTCATCTGGTTTTAAAAATTTTTAGATAAAGTATATAAATTAAATTTTGAAATATAAGTGCTAATCAAACAACCACAAAACCCTATTTAATGCTAAACAGAATAAAATCAAAGGCCGGATAATTTAACCTTGTTATCCGGCCCATTTACTTTAATTATTATATTACATATATTGCTTTACATGTTCTAAACCTTTTACGGCTGCTTCTTCTTGAGTGGGCAGTGGCAGGCATTCAAAGGCAATAGCACCTGAATAATTAATCTCCTTTAAAACAGAAATGATGGCTTCAAAATCTAAGTGACCTGCTCCGGGATACCACCTGTTGCTGTCAGCAAAATGCACATGCCCTAACGTAGCTTTCGCCATCTTTATGCTCTCTATTAAATCTTTTTCCTCAATATTCATGTGAAATGTATCTATATGTAGTTTAAGATATTCACTGCCTACTTTTTCTATAAATCTAATCCCTTCATAAACATTGTTTATAAAATTTGTCTCATATCGATTGATAGCCTCAAGGGTTATTATAACACTTTGTTTTTCTGCATTCTCCATAACAGCTTTGAAGCAATCTAGTGCATATCCTTCGTATTTGTCATATTCACTTGTATTCGGCACTTTTCCCCTCATTGACCCTACAATTACTTTGGCATTAAGCTCCTTTGCAACCTGTATATGCTCAAAAATTCTCTCTACTGCTTTTTGGCGCACGCTTGAATCTGGATCGGTAAAGCTTAAACCATCTACGGTATAGCCCATTCCAGTTCCAATTGTGGACACAGCAATATTGTTTTCTTCACACACTCTTTGTATTTTATGGATGTCTAAGGTTTTTGGATCATTTACATGAATTTCCACAAAATCATAACCCATTTTAGCTGCTTTTTTTATATTTTCAGTGTAACTGCCTCTTAAGACAATGGGGGCGTTTTTCCCTGCTTCTTTTGCTATTGCGAGACTTATTTTCATGTGTTTTCACTGCCTTTCTATTTTGGATTTTAAATTTAATTAATTACCCCTATTTTTTTGCATACACTTGTAGACTTCCTCACAACCAACTCCGTATTAAAAATGATTTTTTCGCTTTTTGAACGTTCTCCCTTAAGCTTTTTAATGAGAAGCTCTGTAGCATAATAACCCATTTCTCTTATTGGCTGATTTATAGTGGTAAGTTGCGGATCGGTTAATTCAGCCAGAATTGTATTATCACAACCGACAACAGAAATATCTGCAGGAACAGAGAAGCCAACACTCTTTAAAGCACGAATAATACCTAATGCTATTAAATCATTGGCCGCAAAAAAAGCCGTGGGTCTAAGACCCCTATTCAATAACTCAAGAGTTTTTTTGTAACCAAAATCCAGTTTAAAATCCCCATAGGCAACTAGTTCAGGTACAATTTTTAGACAGGCTTCTTTTATCGCTTTTACATAACCCCTTGCTCTTTCAATATTTACTTCGATTTGAGGTGGTCCCAAAAAACAAGCTATACTTTTATGCCCAAGCTGAATTAAGTGATTTGTAGCAAGGTAGCCGCTTGTTACATTATCCGAACAAACCACATCAATATCATATCCACTTGATTTATCTATATTTCTATCCAACAGCACCAATGGTACTTTATCCTTCGCTAGGTTTATCACATTTTCATCGTTATAATGAGCAGTTGTTATAACAAACCCATCAACACTTTTTTGTCTTAAGAGGTTTATATATGCTGTTTCTTTTTGTATGCAGTAATCAGTATTGCAAATTACTGTGTTAAAACCAAAATCGTTACAAGCATCTTCTACCCCTCTAGACAATTCAGAGTAAAAAGGATTTGAAATATCGGGAATTAAAAGACCTATTGTTAAGGTGGATTTTTTGGTTAAAGCCGAGGCTATAATATTAGGTGTGTAATTTAACTCCTCAATTGCCATCTTAACTTTCTGTTTGGTTTTTTCTGAGACGAGTTCACTATTGTTCAAAACTCTTGACACAGTGGCTATAGAAACTCCAGCTTTTCTAGCTACATCATATATTGTACAAGAAATAATAACCACCTCACAAAAAACAAATATACTCTCAAAGTGAACTAAATTATTGGAATCCAATCTAGTCTAAAAACATTAATTTAACCCTAATTTAATCTATGTATAAAATTAAGTCAAGTTCTAATTTGTAAAAAAATTCTTTTAGTTATCAATAGGTTCCATAAGTATAGCTAATAATCTACGACGTCTACAGGTAGTTTTAGAAAACCTTATTTTTCTATGTTCCATTTCTAATATTCAGGTCGGAATAGTTCCATTGAAACTTTTTCATTACCACACCTGCTCTCTTACAAATATCAATAAATACAACACTGTTTGCTCACCTCTTTAAACAGTGTTATTTTTTCGAAATTGAAAATTAACCATAAAATGTAATCGGTTACAGCAGAGCATAAAATATGTCTTTTTTATACATGTAGTTAATAAAACATCGGAAATAATTTTTTCACATTATTTGTAAGCCCTTACATTTTTCAAACCATAATACCTACTCTTTATATAATTTAATATATATATTCTATATAAAATCTGATTATCCTTTTTTAAAATAATTCCATACCTTATAAATGGCTGCTCTTGCCATCAGAAATGTAAAATGAGCCTTTTGGAATCTTTTATAAAAACTGCTACTGGGAAACCTCCAGTAGCAGTTTTTGAAAACTATTTAATTTAAAATCCCAATTTCTCTTTTAAATAATCCCTCACTTTGTCTATTTCAACTCTATCTTGCTTCATCGTGTCCCTATCCCTTATTGTAACTTTATTATCTTCCAAGCTTTCAAAGTCCACGGTTATGGCAAATGGAGTCCCGATTTCATCTTGGCGACGGTAGCGCTTGCCTATGCTGCCGGTATTGTCATATTCCATATGGTAGTATTTTTTCAAATCTTGATATATTTTTCTTGCTAGTTCTTCTAAAGGCTCTTTTTTGGAAAGCGGAAGAACAGCGCATTTTATTGGTGCAATTTCCGGTTTAAAGCGAAGAACTACCCTGGTTTCACCCTGAACCTCTTCTTCATCATAGGCATCGCATAAAAGCACCAATACGGCTCTATCTGCACCAAGGGACGGTTCAATTACGTAAGGAACAATTTGTTTGTTCTCTACAGGATCAAAATAGGTTAAAGACTTCCCAGAATACTCGATATGTCTCGAAAGATCAAAATCCGTGCGGTTTGCAACTCCCCAAAGCTCACCCCATCCGAAAGGAAACTTGTATTCTAAATCGGTGGTTGCTTTGGAATAATGAGATAGCTCTTCAGGCGAATGGTCTCTTAAGCGCAAGTTTTCACTCTTGACTCCTAATGACACAAAAAAGTCAATCATAAACTGTCGCCAGTACTCAAACCATTTTTCATCATCACCGGGCTTTACAAAAAATTCTAGTTCCATTTGTTCAAATTCTCTTGTCCTAAAGGTAAAGTTCCCCGGGGTTATCTCGTTTCTAAAGGATTTACCTATTTGAGCGATGCCAAAGGGCAGCTTCATTCTGCTAGAATCTAACACATTTTTAAAATTGACAAATATGCCCTGGGCTGTTTCGGGGCGAAGATATACTATTGAACTTGAATCTTCAGTAACACCTTGGTAAGTTTTGAACATCAAGTTGAAGACCCTTGCATCAGTCCAATCTACCATACCGCAGGTGGGGCATTTAATTTGATTCCCATGTACTATCTCTGTGAGCTCTTGGACGCTTTTGCCCTCCACTTTCATATTAAGCGCATCCTCAATAAGATGGTCTGCCCGAAATCTTGATTTACACTGCTTGCAATCTATCAGTGCATCATTAAAGCCTGCCACATGGCCTGAAGCTTCCCATACTCTTGGGTGCATCAATATAGCACTGTCAATGCCTACAACATCATCCCTCTCTTGAACTATTTTTCTCCACCAATAGTCTTTTACATTTCTCTTCAGCTCTACTCCCAATGGGCCATAGTCCCATGTATTGGCCAGACCACCGTATATCTCTGACCCCTGGAAGATAAAACCCCTTCGCTTGCAAAGCGAAACTATCTTGTTCATGGTTTTCTCAACATTTTCTGGCATGTTTTTACCTCCTTCAAATAAATAATTGATAATATTAAAAAACCCCTAAACCTCATATACGGTCTAGGGGTCCTTTTCTCGGACGGTTCCACCCTAGTTGCAAGCTAGTCTTAGACTCGCCTGCCACTTTTGGGATGCAAATATATTATTGTGCAAACAGCATACTTTCTGTTCCCAGATCTTTTTTATGCTACGGAGCTCCCACCATTCCCCGTTCGCTTAAAGCAGTGAAAAAAGATCACCAGAAAGTCTTTTAAATAAAATATATACTATTGTAAAACTGAAGTCAAGGCTTATACTAAAGATTGTCTAAACTTGTATATGCATAAGGCAACAGCAAGGGAACAAAACTTTGAAATAATCCTAATATCAGCATGACCTATTATATAAAGCTAAAATGATTAGACTTGGTCGAAAGAAACTTAGCGGAATGAAAAGGAGCTACAAATGACTATGTGGCTCTTTCAATCGATGAAATTGCTTTGCCATAACTTTATAGTTTATGTATTGGCTCTGCCAGCAGGTCAAAGGCAGCTTCCATTACTGCTTCAGAAAGTGTTGGATGAGCATGAATGGTATTAGTGAGTTCTTCTGCTGTGCATTCTAATTTTATAGCAAGGCAAGCTTCGGCTGCGAGCTCTGTAGCAGAGGGCCCGATAATATGAACGCCAAGTATTTCATTGTATTTTGACTCTGCAATGATTTTTACAAAACCGGTTCTTTCTCCTAAAGTCATTGCCTTACCACTGGCGGCATATGGAAACCTGCCAACTTTGACATTGTCTTTAAATATTCTTCTTGCTTCTTGTTCGGTCATTCCAACAGATGCCACCTCAGGATTTGTATAGATGCAGGAGGGTATGGCTTTATAGTCAATTTTTTGCTTTTCGCCTAAAATATTTTTTACAGCGGTTATTCCCTGATGTGATGCCACATGAGCTAGCATGGATTTTCCGGTTACGTCTCCGACGGCATAAATGTTGTCTATACTTGTTTTAAGATACTCATCTACAGCTACACCTGTTTTTTCTATAATAAGGCCCAAGTCTCTGAAAGCATCAACTACAGGCGCTCTACCCGTTGCCATTAAGACCTTTTCCGAATCTATGGTTTTAGTTCCTTCTCTTGTATCAAAAGTGGTTTGCAGGATGCCATCTTGTTCTTTTATATCTCTGACAGTTGAGTTGGTATATATCTTTATACCCTGTCTTTCAAGGTGCTTTCTAAGCTCTTTAGAAACCTCTTCGTCCTGCCTTGGAAGGATTTCCGGCAGCATTTCCACTATGGTCACTTTAGTGCCAAAGGTTTTATATATGTAGCCAATTTCAAGACCTATGACTCCACCACCTATTATAAGCATCGATGAGGGAATTTGCTCGAGAAAAAGGGCCTGATCACTTGTTATTACATTTTGTAGGTTATGACCTGGAATGGATACTAAAGTTGGCACAGAGCCGGTGGCAAGAATTATGTTATCTGCCGTGATGGTGCTTTGACCGGTGCTACTTGATATATGAATGGTGTTTTTATCGGATAGTTTTGCGAAACCTTGTATCACTGTAACTTTATTGGCACTCAACAGGTTTTGTATACCGCTTGTGAGGGTCTTTACTACTCGGGAAGTTTTTTTTTGCAAAAGGTTCCATTCAAAATTTACATTGTCTATTGTAATTCCGAACTCTTTAGCACTCATTATAGCCTGAAATAAGTTTGCACTGTGAATTAAAGTCTTTGTGGGAATACATCCTCTGTTTAAGCAGGTTCCCCCGAGCTCTCCTTTTTCAATAAGGGCTACCTTGACTTTCTTTTTGCCTGCATAGATTGCTGCTACATAACCACCGGGGCCTCCGCCTATGATAGCTATATCGTAATGCATAACATCACTCCTTTAAAGCAGCATGTTTATTGGTTCTTCGAGGATTTGCTTGAGGTTCTGCAGGAACTTGGCTCCAACAGCTCCGTCTATCACCCGGTGGTCACAAGATAAGGTCAGGTTCATCATTGGCTTTATAGTTATCTCATCATCTATTACAACAGGTTTTTTAATTATCTTGCCTACTGCTAATATGGCTGCCTCCGGCTGATTTATAATTGCACAGAAACTTTCTATGTCAAACATTCCCAAGTTGGTTATGGTAAATGTGCCTCCATGATATTCGTCAGGCAACAACTTCTTGCTTTTTGCCTTTTGTATCAACTCCTCCGTTTCTTTTGCAATAAAAGCAAGGCCCTTTTTATCTGCATCTTTAATTACAGGAACTATAAGCCCATCTTTTAAAGCCACTGCAAGCCCAATATTTATATGTTGCTTTAAGATGATTTTTTCTTCAGTAAAACTTGAATTGATTAGAGGATTAAGTCTTAATGCTGTTGCAGCTGCTTTAATCAATATGTGGTTATAGGACAATTTTACATCATGCTGAGCTTGTACCAAAGGTATTAATCTTTCTCTAAGATCAATAACCTTTGACATATCGACTTCAAGAGAAAGATATATGTGGGGTGCAACCTTTTTGCTGTAAGTCATACTGTCTGCTATAATTTTTCTCATGCCTATAACGGGAATGGTATTGTCTACAGCATTGTCCACATCTTGTATTATCTGATCTTCCAGATCTTGCTTTGTTATTCTTTGACCCGGGGATTTTTGTATAGCCTTCAGGTCTACTTGCCGCTCTATTGCAATTTTCTTTGCTACAGGCGTAGCTTTTACTTTGTGTTCCTGTATATACGACAATACATCCTTTTCTACTATCCTTCCATTTGGCCCTGAAGGAATAACGTTAGAAAGATCTATTTGGTTTTCCCTGGCAACTCGTTTGGCAGCTGGAGAGGCTTTAATTTTATCCGAAATTGTTTGTTTTACTGCTTCTGTTTTGTCTTCTTGCTGCTGAGAAACAGGAGGTGATTTCTCTTGGCTTTGAGTTGATATATTATCAACATTTTCTAAATCCGGTAGCTCCTCATCTTCCTCAGCAATTATAGCAATAGGGTCCCCTACTTTAACTGTTTCCCCTTCTTTAGCAATTATCTTCCTCAATACTCCTGATGTTTCTGCTTCATCCTCAATATTTACTTTATCTGTCTGTATTTCTACGTATATTTCACCTTTTTTTACGGGATCACCTTCGCTTTTTAGCCATTTTATTATAGTTCCTTCAGTCATGGTAGTACCTAGTTTAGGCATTTTTACTATCGTGGCCATGGATATCCTCCTTTATTTCAGTACTTCTCTTACGGCTTCTATAATATTAGGCACTTGCGGTACAGCATGTTTTTCAAGATTGGGATTGTATGGTATGGGTATATCAAGGCCAGCAAGTCTCTTAATAGGAGCATCTAAATAGTCAAAGGCTTCACTTCCTGCAATACCCGCAGCAACTTCCGCTCCCCAACCGTAGCTTATAGGATCATCTTCTACAATAAGTACTCTCCCGGTCTTTTTAACAGACGAAACTACCGTATGCAAATCTAATGGTTTTAAAGATCTGATATCAATAACTTCAACATCTATTCCATCTTCCTCAAGCTTTTGAGCCGCCTCCAATGCCCTGGGCACCATTATTGAACCGGCAACTATAGTTATATCTTTCCCATCCCTTTTTACATCGGCTTTTCCTATAGGCACTGTGTAATCTCCTTCAGGAACTTCTCCTTTAGTCCAATATAAAAGTTTATGTTCCACAAATACTACAGGGTTGTTATCTCGAATTGCAGATTTAATAAGGCCTTTTACATCATAAGGTGTGGAGGGCATTACGACTTTAAGACCCGGAAAGTGAGCAAACACCGCAGGAAAGCTTTGAGAGTGCTGAGCCGCAGCTCCGGTGCCGCAGCCCATGGGGCCGCGAATAACCATAGGCACTTTGGCTTTTCCGCCAAACATATATCGATTTTTTGCCCCCTGATTTACCAACTGGTCCATGGCAATAGTGAAAAAGTCAAAAAACATGATTTCAGCAACCGGCCGCATACCGCACAGGGCAGCACCAACGGCAGCTCCCGCTATAGCTGCTTCAGATATAGGAGTATCTATTATCCTGTTTTCACCAAATTCTTGAAAAAGCCCTTTGGTCACGCCAAAGGCACCACCGTAAAGGCCAACATCTTCGCCTATGATGAAGACGTTTTCATCTCGAAGCATTTCTTCTCTTAGACCTTCTCTTAATGCCTCTATATAAAGCTTTTCAGCCATTATTTTCGCCTCCTATGGTTTTATGCATATACACCTTCCATAATTTCTTCTACCTTAGGTTCAGGGCTGTTTTGCGCATACTCTAGAGCCTTTTTAATCTCGTCCTCAACTTCTTTTTCAATTTTGTTAAGTACCTCTTCCTCTATGCCTTCAGAAATCAGTTGTTGTCTGTACCTTTTTATGGGGCATTTCTGTTTCCACTCTTCTTCTTCCTCTCTCGTCCGGTAAACCCTCGGATCACTCTTTGAATGGCCAAGCCAGCGATAGGTTTTGGCCTCTATTAGAGATGGCCCTTCACCTTTTCTCGCCCTTTCCACAGCTTCCTTTACCACGTTGTACACAGCTTCCACATCATTGCCGTCAACTATGATACCTGGAATGTTGTAAGCTTTTGCCCTATCCGCTGCATTCTCTACAGCACTTGCCTTTTTAAATGGCACCGACATGCCGTAAAGGTTGTTCTCACATACATAAACTACAGGCAATTTCATAACTGCAGCCAGGTTCACAGCTTCATGGAAAGCTCCCTGACTTGTAGCACCATCTCCAAAAAAGCACAAAGTCACCTTTCCATCTTTTTTCAATTTGGACGCTAATGCTGCCCCAGTCGCTATTGGTATGCCACCAGCGACAATACCATTGGCACCTAAGTTGCCCATTTCCAGGTCTGCTATATGCATTGATCCTCCTCTTCCTCTGCAGTAACCGGTCTCTTTTCCTAAAAGCTCTGCAAACATTTGCGGAAGTTTGCCGCCTTTGGCAATGCAATGACCGTGCCCTCGGTGGGTGCTGGTTATCATGTCTTTTTCATCCAGGGCTGCTATTGCGCCTACAGCAGATGCTTCCTGGCCAACAGATAGATGACAGGTCCCCCAAATTAGATTTGCTTTAAACAGCCTGTCAACTTCCAGCTCAAAGTTTCGTATTTCGTGCATTTTGCGATACATCCAAAGTTTTTTCTCCCTGGACAGAGTCATCGAATCAGCTCCTTTTTGTTTTTTTGTAAATAAATATTAAGATTTGGATTTTAAAAGAGATTTTGGTATGCACACCCTGACGGTAACTAAAGGATTTACCACCTGGCAGATTCTCACGTCACAAGCTATACTGGCAAGCCTATATGCATCAGGAAAATTAATGCCTAGAAACTCTTGAAGCAACTTGCACGCTAAAATTACGCCTTTGCGTATTGCTTTTTCTATGGTTTTTTCACTGGATATCACCATCAATTCTTTTTCCGTCTCTACTATAGGAAATCTTGCATTGAACCTTTTTGATCTTGAAATGCGAAGCTTAACTCGACCCGATACTTCTATTCCCGAACCGCTTATTTCCCCATCTGCCATGCATGCATGTAAATCTCCTATAGCAACACCAGCTCCTTCCATGTTCACCGAAAAATACACTTTACTTCCTGCTCTTATATCTTTTACATCCATGTTTCCGCCGTGATCGCCAGGCATAGTTGAACGCATGCTGCTCCAAGGTGCCACTCCGATAACGCCAATCATTGGTTCAACAGCTAACTGGATTTTATCTGAAAAGATTGCTGTATTATTTTTTATGGGGATTATTTTGGTGTCAGGTTCCGTTATTAAATCCCCCAATATTCCGTGCCCCGGAGATGTTATCATTACGCCATATGAATCTAACTGAATATCCAATATTTCAATACATATAACATCTCCCGGCTGCACGCCCTCAATAAATACAGGCCCTGTGGCTGGATTTTTTAAACTGTCGTCTATATTAGGTCTCAAGTCCTTCTCAGTTTTGATCTGCCCGAAATAACAGTCATTGGTTTCTACCCAAAACTCCTCATTTAGTTTCACGGTAATTTTGGGTTTGTTGTTTGCTTCAAAGTAAAAAATCACATTATCTTTGGCAATAACCTTCATGCTAATCCCCATTGGAAGACTGTTGCCATCTTCCATTTTATATTGATTTAATATAGCAAATTATGTGCCAGGTTTGGCATATTTTGTTGGAATTCAAATATTATATTAAATAACCTTCTCTTGCAGTCTGCGAAGGTGCAGAATTAGTGAGTCTTCATCTAATTGGACCATGTCATAGGTAAGTGTTTCTCCCTTTTTTACGTCGGTTTTCAACCTCACCTTAGAATTGACCAACCCCAGCGGTAAAGCTCTATCTTTTTTGGCATTAGCATAGGTATCTATTACGCCATATACTGTATATCCTCCTATGCCGTCCAAATACTCGCCTGCCTTTAAGTCCTTCTTTGCTACGGCAACCGTTTCAGCGACCGGTGCACCTTTTGGCGCTATGGTTGGTTCGTGATATATGTATGCCCTGGCTGCAGATAAAGGTGTTTCAATACTGGTAAGATGATAAGGTCTGTAAAAAACATAGTTTGGTCCTTCACCCATAGACAGATAAGCCATCTCTTCCTTCACTGCTGGAAGATCAGTGGTTACTATGACAAAAACTCCCGGCGCTACCCCATTAACATATTCTACAACTTTGTAACTATCCAAAATGCCTCCCTGTTCCTTAAGACTAAAGAGTTTTGGCAACTCTTTCACAGTTGCTTTGGGGCCTATTAATCCTTTTTTCGTCGGTAAAAATCCAATTGCATTGGAAACACATGTCATCTCTACCATTGTTTTGGTTCCATCAATGAAAGACGTTAACATTTTTGGATTCATATTATTTGCCAGTGCTTTTTCTCTGGCTGTATCAGGAGTCGCTTCCACGTTTAGCGGATTGTTTTTGCCTTTACCCGCAACTAGCACCTCAAATCCCATAGCATCTGCAAAATCGTATAATTCTTTTA
>ENA-OWOZ01003103-OWOZ01003103.1-bioreactor-metagenome-genome-assembly--contig:-NODE-3103-length-11425-cov-4.836976_pt1 | contig 11425 bp, 21 predicted proteins | sample MGYA00238140_ERZ651804 | MGnify/ENA primary metagenome ERZ651804 (study PRJEB26910, sample SAMN07631232) | bioreactor metagenome | isolation source: Switchgrass digestor | place: USA: Dartmouth... | reverse complement strand
CAAGTTCTCTATATAGTCATGGCTTATAGACGTAATACAGTGCTTTTATAGTCGTTCCCTGCACCCGACTTCGCCAGCGCAATGCTGACCCCAGATATCTTAACGATATCAACGCTCTGGACATTCATCCTGCCTGTAGAATTATCCACCGGCTTTGAAACAAACGGAAACGGCAGGAATTTACTTATGAAACATCCGTTCTATGATTGATATTTGAGCATCAGCAATTTTGACCTTTTCTTCAAGTTCTTTAATCATTTTGTCTCTTAAGCTAATTTGGTCTAACATTAATTTGGCATTCTGAGCATAGCTTTTCTTTAGTTCGACATATTGTTTTTTTAACATATTATATTGTTCTTCAAGTGCTTTATAATTACTTTCATAATTTACAGTTACTGCTTCATTCATATTAACATCCTCCATTTATATATATATTTTTATGACCACAAGTCGGGCAAATAATTGTTGCTATCCAAAAATGGGAAGTGTTGGTTTCGATCCAACCTCTCATGGGCTTCAACCATGCGCTTTCACCAGATTAGCTTACTTCCCTTGTGCGGTTTGCTTTCGCCATGTTTTTCATTTAGTGGACTTCACCGCAAAGCAACCACCTATCCGGGAGCGACCCGGCAGCTTGGCACAATGAGATTTGAACTCATGACCTCCGCTTTATCAGAGCGGCACTCTTCCACCTGAGCTATGTGCCATTTTTTAATTTGAAATTTGCTGTCAAGGGAAAACTTCTCAGGGGGCGGTTCCCAGGGGAAAGGAGAATGAAAGTCCTGGGAACCATCTATGTTAGGCAAAATGGGAGGCTGTTGCAAATTGGTGCATCGGGATTCGAACCCGAAACTCCCCGGTTAAAAGCCGGGTGCGTTGCCGTTGCGCCATGCACCATTTATACCGCCTGCAGCCGTTACTCTTATGCCTTGGGATATCAACACACTATATAAGCATAATTTCTCAACCACAGGCTGTATCTAAACGGGATGTCTTTGCCGCAGCCGATCATAAGGAATCCCATATCTCACAATCACTGACGGCTTTAATCGTGGTTTTATGAATTTAATCCGTTCGATTGTTTCGAACAGAATAATTCCGAAGTTAGTTATAATCATGGAGAACCTCTATCTATAAAATAACCTTCATTAATCGTGAAGTCCTGCATCCAGTCTTTGACCGACTACAGTTTTGTGGGCATCGAGTGGCTCTACTGGTTCATAAGTCTGCTCAAACACATCAGGCTTACATGGGTAGAACTCACCTTTTACACCCTTGATTATGTAATCGCCAGGTTGCGCCCTCATAATACCTTCCAGAGTAACAATCTCCAGATATTCTTCTCCGACCGGTTCCCTAACGAACTCACCGCAAAACTCATGAATATCAGCTGAATTTCTTCCGTTATACTGAATTGCTTCAACTTCAACTGGTTTCTTTCTGTATTTCATGATTTACCTCACTATTTCTGGTTGGTACCAAGAACATTCCTCTCGATACGATCCTCAACTCTTTTATTCATCCAGAGCAAAGCCTCCTCAATATGCGTTAATGCAATTGCGTTTTCTCTGGTTGCGTATTCGCCGGACTGGAAGCCTTTTAATCGATCTCGAACAATTTCAAGTAAGTCAGTATCGAGAATGCCATGGATTGAATTTTTGTCTTTTCTAGGACCATTTTGGAATTGGATGCTCCAGTTTACTGGATATTCCGAAATCATGGTCGCTGGTTCAATCGTATATAAGTGGTTTGCTCCGCCGTTTCCTGGCGCATCAGCCGCTTTAACTATGTTTAACTTTTCTCTCTTTTGAATAGTGCTCAATTCTCTCATGACATTTCCTCCATTTTAATATTTTCTAAGTCTATCCGTAGGTTCCGCATCCCAACAAAACCAACTATCAGCAGTTAACCAACGTTCGAACTTGCTACATCTCCCGGTTTCTTTATTCCATTTCTTACAGTCAATGCAATAACATTTTGCAGTTGGTGGCTTATCGAAGCGGTGCTTTTGAATATGCTTTATGTGTAGATGCTCAATTCCATCTTTGATGTGTTTTATAGCTATGAGCGCAATTGTTACAACTACTACGAGTGTAGCTAGAATACCAATTACCATAAACAATGTCTGTAATGCGTTCATACCTTACCTCCAGTTTTCACTTCCGCCACTCATATCCGCATTTATCACAAATTCAGCATTGTATCCATGAAACAGAAATTTCAGCCTGCCCCAAAATCCAACCTTAAACCTGAATCTCTGTTCCCATCCCTTATAAGTAACGCTGCAATCTCTTACATTGATACTTTTCATTATTCTAACCTCCCATGAAACATTTACTGTCAATGGATATCACAGCAACTTCTCCTTGATTTTCTCACCGATAGTATATAGCAACGATATCAACCCGAAGAAAATCAACATCGCCAGAGCTAGCGGCCAAAACAACATCAAGATGAAACTAAATTCCTGCCATTCTTCATTCATAGCACCATTAAAAATAACTCCGATACCTAAATAAACTATGAAAATCAGTAAAATGAGCCATTCACTCATTCAAATTTCCTCCATAATTAATACGGTTAAGTAGTTGCGAATTGCCTGGTTCACTGACAATCTGTAGCGAATTGACAATTTCACAGTCATTTTGCCGTCAAAGGAAAACTCCGTCAGTATCACGTTGACAGCCAACTAAAAATCCACATCATCCACAATATATTGTGGTTATTTCTTGTTGCACCACTACTTCTTGATGCCAATATATCATAAAATTCATAATCGTCAAGTTACCAAGCAGAGAAGTTTAAGGTACCATTTTGGAGCGTTTGAAGGTCTTTTTTGCATTTTGAGAATTTTTGAGAATGGTTTTTAGCAAGAATGATCCTTTTTTGATTTTTTCGGAATTTTGGGAACTGACCACGCCCACCCAGGCCGGCTAAAAATAACCCCCACCGGGGTGTTTCGGCCGCTTACTCTGCTCCAGTTTGCATATTTGTATCATGAATATTCTAACTATTCGCTAAACGTGAGTTATTCGAATAGTTAAATAGTCGGCAACGCTCAACCCGCATAAAATAAGGCTTTGCAAGCATTTACGCATCATTGCGCAATAACTACAAAGCCAAACTTAAATAATATACATTATAATTATGCATTTTATGTGTTATATCGTGTATATTTATTCTTTCCACTCCACATCAACAGGCTCATTCGGGTCAGGTAATCCAACACGCTTTGCAATTTCTTCAGGACTGAGCTCTTCTCCCAGGGGCTGATTTGCCTTAATTTCAATTTCCTGTTTATCTGCATAATGGAAGTGATTCTTTAAAAGGAAAATGGCTGTAACTGGGTTAATCTTACCATTTTGGCTTAAACTCTCTAGATAACCAGCCAGAATTTGCTTACTTTTTTTGATGATGTCCGATCTTCGCGAGTTGACTCCGGCCCTAGAATTACCTGTTTCCCAATCCCAAAGCGTCCGACGATTAACACCAAGAGCAAGAGCCATGCCCTCAACTCCCGGCTTGATATCATTGTCAAAGCAGTATTGGAAGTATTTTATAATACGCTCTTCTACCTCATCGTCACTATCCAAGTTTATTGGTGGCCATTTGTATGCTATCTCAATGGCATGTTTTAATATCTCCGCATTATCTCCTGGCGCAGTCAAAAAGCCATTATCTCCAATCACTGGACTATTACGACCATTACCTTTACGTTTTGGCTTGTTAGTAGCATCTATGTTATTACTCATAAAATATATCACCTCTATCCAAACAATCGCTTATCGCTTAAATTATAAGCTCCTAACCCTATATTAACACTCCCAACAAATAAATCAAGTTACCAAAGCTGCAACATCACATAACCCAACCAAAACCTTAAGCATACTCCCTTTGACAGTATTGTGTCTGACAAATATAGATACCCTATAAATTAATTATATGCCGTCAAGGAGAAAATCCGCTTATGGTTAATTAAATCCAGCACTTTGATGATAACTTTATATAATTAAAATCACCCATTGATAAAATTTTGTCACCGAATAACAATAAGTATATAGCTCCCAGTGGTAAAATTTCACCACTTAGTGGTATTTGTGGTATGTCTGTTTTAGGGCTTTCTAAAAATATACCACTGCCCTCAAAGCCTTATAAATCAAGGCTTTCAGCGATCGAAAAAATACTTAGTGCCATTAGTGGTATGTTTTTTCAATTTCTATATATACACGTATATAAATTTTATTTTTATATATGTGATCTTCTCGCGCGTTAAAAAATAAAAAATATACCACTAATACCACTAATACCACTATCAAACCCGCAAAGCCTTGAAAATAGGGCATTTTTGCAAGTGGTACTTCTTCAAAAATTCTATCATTGTAGAATAAAAATATATCACTATTTAATACTTTTGTAATACATTTTACCACTAAAATAGCTGTTTTTATGGCTTAGCGTTGTATTTTAAGCAGTAAAACATTAAGCGAACGCTTAGTTTAGTTAAATGAACGCTTATCTTTGATAAGTGATCGCTTAGCATTATATAAGTGAACACTTAATTTAGTTAAAAGAACGCTTAATATTATTAAACGAACACTTAACGGTAACTTGACACCCTGAATAAACAGGCCTATTATTAATATTGAGGTGATAGTATGGATAGAATTAATTATAACAAGTTATTTTTGATATTGAGAACCAGAGATATAAAAGGAGCAGAACTAATCAGGAACAATGTTGTATCTGCTCCAACCATAATAAAACTGAGACGCGGTGAAAATGTCAACACTGCTGTATTAATCCGGCTATGTAATTACTTAGATTGCAAATTAAGCGATATTTGCGAATACAAACCGGATAAGGAGCCGGATTATGATCCGGATGTGCCATTTATTTAATGACTGCCTGATGTCATATCCCTTTGACAGCAAAAAAGAGGCATCCTTTGGGATGCCGTTTAATTAAATATTAAGATTTTGTTTTCCTTGGCCATACTTCTGGCGCCAGCCTTTGTATTGGCCAGATTTTAACCTACTATCTTCCGGATAAGGCGCATCTGCAGGAATAATCCAGTCCCTGCCTATTTTTTGCGCGCCTGGGATTTTGTTGCCCTGGAGTTTCTGTCGGACGGTCCGCTCTGCCACTCCGTGCTTGACAGCGTATTCTTTTACTGTAATATATTTATTTTCCATTATTATCGGCTCCCTTCTTGTATTCCTTATAGTACCATTCCAAAAAATTTCCATATATGTTCTTTTCGGCCATTTTTCTTGCCTTGACGGCATCCTCTAAATTACTATATGTTCCTAGATAATAGGTTTTACCTTGGAACGTAATCCTTGCTCTATACAAATTACCTTTATAGATACCTACGCCCCTGACACCGGTTACGGAATTGCTTCTGGGTTTATTGCTTTGAATGCTTAGAATATTTGTTCCACAGACGTTTATATCCTTAATAAGTTCCTTTAATCGTTCTTTTCCTTTTTCTATCTTCTCTTTGTTTGCCACACATCCGCAATCTCGAACGTTGTGTAAAGTAAGGGCGGCTTCTGTAATATAACACTCTTTGTTACATGCTCTGCACAAACATCTCCAGACTACGCTACCGCCATACGCCCGTTTATCTGTAGGCTCTATAGGTATTAGAAAACCAAATTTTTGTCCCTTAATGTTTTTAATTTTAAGGCATCCACAGCTTAAATTTTTGTTGTGGATTACATATTGCAGGCTTAGCCATTTTTCTTTTTGGCACAAATTGCACCTGCAATAAGCTAGCGTTTCTTTGTTTTGCCTTTTTACGGATAAAATGGTATAGCAGCCATAAGTTTTACCAATTCTGTCCGCAGCTTTTGTCTTTGTACAGCCACAGGACTTGACTTGACCGCTTACAACGTGATCTGTCCTAATCCACTTTTCTTTACCACACAAATTACAACGACAGTAAAGATAAGTGTGTTTACCTTCGCTTTTTTGGTCCAAGACATACAGATTATTGTATGTTTTACCAATATAATTACTTGGTGCGCCCATATCCCTCTCCTTCTGTATATGCCAATAACCCTCTTAAAAAGAGGGCTTGACAAAAAATATTAAATTATTATAATTGTAATCAATAGAACCGTAACGCGTGGCGTATTGACACATTAATAATCTTTTAAACTGGGAGGCATTGCTTTTGCAATGCTTCCCATTTTAATAACCTGGGCAACGGACAACAAGGATATCGTTATACCGCTCCATTAATTTGTTAAAATCTTCTTTGACTTTATCTAACGTAGTTTCCGGCTTGACAGCAACTGCCCTGATAGTTTTAAATCCAACATGACTATTGCCGGACATGGATGAGGTCCATTCTTTTCTATATGCCAGAAATTTTACAGTCTCTTCTTGCATAGTCCAAGTAAATCCTTGGATGTCGTCGTCATCATTGCCGTCTACTTCCCAGTCTACAAACTGGGTATCGTCCCAATCCAAGACCTTTTTCTTTGGGAAGCCATTGTCCCAAAGAAAACGCATTATTGGATCCTTCGGCGGTTTTGGCGGGTCCCAAACCTGCACGTCCGGGAAACCTCCCCACATATCGACAAATAAGCGTTGCCCTTTGCGGACCGGATATTCTTTTTTCTCTCCTCTTTTCCATTCTATTGTAGCAGTTCCCTTGCCCTTTTCGTCTAATTTTATGTCTATAGATGTGCTCATTCCAGCCATAAATTTTTCGCTTTTTTCAATATCAAAAACCTTTTTACTCATAAAATTCCTCCTGTCCGTTTTGCCGTTGGCCCAGCAGATTTTATTTCCGGACTTGTGACCGGCCGCATCGCTGCGGGTGCATTAACGGGCCGAAGCCCGCCACTCTGCAATTAAAAATTTGCCTCGGCCTTGACTTCGGCAAGTGCCTGAGCCTTGGCTTTGGTTATTTCCGCTCCGAAAGTTGTATCTTTCGGAGTTTTGAAAACATATATTTTCCAAGCACAGTAATATTCGCTTCCACTCCAGTCGTCTAAACTATAGACGTCCTGGATAATATATTGGAGCGTATCCGCTACACCATGCCGATCGATTGCTTCCAACACTGTTTCGCCCTCCCAGTTCCGAGATTGGGAGTGTGCATAGTTCGAGCTTTCAGACCCCTCCTGTTTGACGGCATCAGATATAATGGTGCCATCGTTAAGCACAAAGTGGATTTTCTCCTCATGGCGAGATTCTCCCATGCTACCATCGTGGTAGCTATATTGGGGTATGATTCTCAATAAATTTTCATCTGCCCGCTTAATAGCAACATTATCCGGAGTTTTCTCCCCAATAATTTCCTTAAGAAACGGAAATTCCTCTAAGTAAGCTTGAAGCTTAAATCTATTCATAATTCCTCCTTTTCCCCTGGCCACCGGCCACCTGGTATTTTTATATCCGCCCCAGGTTTAGGGGAGGCGGTATTTTCCACCGGGAGCTACAGCTCCCACGCACTAGGCCTAAGGACTTTTTAGAGCCGCCTAGTCGGCTTTAATTCTCTGATTTATAATAAATGTCTATTTCTTCTCCGTCTGTAAAATATACTGTGTACCATGTTGCTCCAGGAATTCTTCCGCTGTTTCCGTTGTTCTCTACTCTTTCTACTTCCTCATGAACTTCAATTTTCTCGAATTGATCATCTGTTACTATCTGTCCGCTCAATGCTTCAATCTGTTCTCTTGTCATGCGCTTATATCTCCTTTCTGTATTAATTCCAAATATGCTCCTGTGCATATTCGATTGCATCGTCATAACTAAAAATTGCAACCGGCTCGTAAAAGGTAGCCACATATTCATCGTCATGGCCGGTTGCTCCGGTGTCGGAGCCCTCGAAGGCCATTAATACAAAATCGCTGTCAAAGCGGGAATAGAAACTCATAATCTCTTTAAAGGTCGGCATGCAAGACTTTCCTGGGAGTATAGCTTCTGCCTCTGCCTCTTCGTAACTGCATTCCATATTATCCATCCAGTCCTGGATTGCTTCTTCTCGGCTAGAATAAATCATTCCCCAACTTTCCTCATACTCACCGGAGATTTCCCAGTATTTACACTGGAATCTCCAGAAAACATTAGGATCGTTATCTAACTTTTCTATTAATTCCTTGCTTAATTTTGTATTTGGTTCATAATATATTGTCTTTGCCATCCTCTATTACCTCCTTTGCTCTCTTTCTATTATTAATTATATACCGCATACGGCATATTGTCAATAATTAATTTTATAATATTTTACAGTTTTGTGTGTCACTATTCGATATATTATAAAGATAAGGCACCCTTTCGGGTGCTCTATTGGTTATGTAATTTAAGAATTTAAAAAGTTTTTGAGAGATTCTTTTTTAGCGATATCTAAATCTTTTCTTAATTTTGGATAAACTTTATTGATAATTGAATCATATATAGCATAATCTATTGTCTGAGCATCTGAATGTTCTAAGAAATGATCATGTATTTCTTGTATTGTTATGTTATCAGAAATTTCATATTCTTGATATTTTACGGTAAAGTTAAAGGTGTTTTCATACTTACCTTTAGTTATTTTAACATCATTTTGTGTAGTATCATTGCATAAATCTTGCATGATTTTTTTAATCTGGCTAATAATATCTACTCTTTTCTTAAAATCGTCCATGATATAACCTTTAATATCAATCACTAATCTTCTCTCCTTTACTATTTAATATACATATAATACCATATATTGTCGTATTTTTCAACAAAATAAAAGCATCCTTTCGGATGCCTTTTGTAATCACACTTTAATATTGTACATATAGTCCTCAATCCAGCCACCCAATCCCACAGCTTTTAGATATGGCTCAACTCCCCTTATATTGTAGAAAGCCACATATCCCAGACGACCCATCCGTAATTCGGGCAAATAGTTGTACTTTATATTAGGGGCTCCGTCTTGGATTATTTGATCTGCTAACCTCTTAACCTCTCCATTGGCTATTAAACTGTTTCGCAAAATACTCATAATACTGATAGTGTCAGTCTGTATAGCATGCTTGTAAAACTGCCCCTTACATGGCAATAAATCATTAACATAAATGTAAAGATTGCCATTTTCGTCAACCCTCTTGGGTAGCTTGCCATTTTTGACAGCATCCCTGCACCAGTCAATTAATACTTTATTAACCCTTGATGGTCTACCCCATAAGTAGATGCGCCAGGTGTTGTCTATTGACTCGTTAGTGGATACATCCGGTACATCATTAACTATCTGTATCATCTCATAAAAACTAGCTAATGCCTCGGTCTGCTTCGGGCAATCAAGTTGATCAATAAGCGTAATCCTTGTATCCTTAAGTTTAGCCCGCTCCTCTTTGGGTAAGGTCTGCAGGACCTGCTCCATCATCTCTGGATCATCTCCGCGACTACGGAGCACATTTAAAACATCTTTTATTGTAGACATACTATAACCTCCCTTAAAAATATTATAATTATTTTACCAAATACTGCAACCCTTTCTTGGCTCTGCGACTTTGGACGCAGCATTAACGGGGACTAGCCCCGCCCATCTGCTTTATGCTTTAACTGTTCTTGTATCCAACTTTAAAATCAAGTTAATTACTTTCATTCTGGCTGTGTAGTTCTCCTTGACAGCTTTGTCAAGTATTTTTCGTTCTTCTTGATATGGAATAATTCCAAGACCGTATTCAATAAGATTTTCTTCTGCTTCTTTTAAAATCTTCCTTGCTTCCAATATCTGATCCCATAATCCACTTTCTACAACCATTCTTGCGGTTTCGTCTATGGCCTTTTCTGCTATTTCATCATCCCTTATAGCCCAAGTTGCCCTCGGAATACTTCCATCCGGATTAACAATGTTATGCTCTGCTATATACTGACGCTCAATTTTTCTTTCCTGTTCTTCTAAGGCTTCAAGATTTGCCTTTGCTATTAGGTATAATTTCTGATACTTATTCATATATAAAACCCTCCTATTATTTTGATTTTTGCTATCTCCCGACTTTGGACGGGCTAGGTTTCCCTAGGTAGCATTACACCGCCGAAGCGGTGCCATCTGCTTTATGCTATGTTTCTTCTTAATTTTTCTATTAAATTGTATACCTCGTCTTTAGTTAATTCGTTATTTCTCTGCTTGATAGCAGTCTTTTTATATATGCATCCAGACCAGTTGGTGTTGTTGGTGCCTACACAATCAACATTGAGGCTTAAGCAATCTTTACACATTCTATTCATTATCATTTCCTCCATAATTTTATTTGCTCTGGGCTTTGGACCAGTGCCAGTGCATTAACGCCCGAAGGCGCCCATCTGCATTATGATATACAATCGACAAATTGCGAATTAACCCATGCCTTAAACTCAGCTTTTACGGTATCAATATCTGCTTTCATATTTTTATTGATACAGATTTGATTCCAGTTGTTTAAATATCTATATCCTTCATGGATATCATTTGCTCTCTTACTTCTTTTAATTGCTACTCTAACTGCAGCCAATTCATATGTTCTTAACATTTCGAATACCTCCATAATTTTATTAACGCCTTGGAACGTTCGGAGCCGTTCTCATTATCCTTTGACGGCATCCGGGGCATTACTGGGATTGCTCCCAGTCCTCTGCAATTAATTATTAATATGTGCTTCGTTATCTTCGTCTAATGTTCTGCAATTATCATTATCGCAGACCCATGAGCCGTCAATGCAGGTAACTCCTTCTTCTTCTGTGATAAACTTCCCACACTTTTGACATTGATAATATTTTCTTTCCATAATTCCATCCTTTCCGCTCCTGAGAGCTATCTTTTTCCACCTACCGGACCTCTCTGACTTAATAAAATTTTTCAATAACAACAGCATTGTCAATGATAAGTTCTTCTCTGTCATTTCCTGCGCCAGCATAATACCCTGCTATTAGATAGAGATGATCTGCTATATATGTTTCCACAAGTTCAATTTTTTTGATTATGTCTTCTACTTCATCATAGTAATCTATTCCAATTGAGCAAGTTCCGTTTAGTTCTCCACCGTCATAAAAACCTTTATATGGTCCTTCCCAAATATATGGATGTATTAATTCGCCATCTTCGTCATATTCCGGATCCTGCCATAACTGATGTGATTTATGGCAAGCATCTCCGATGTTATACTCATAATCGTCTTTGCGCAGACCGTAATGATAATAGTCGCCGTTTTTAACAATAGATTTTATTTTTTTAGCTAACTCTTCGATATTGATCATTTTTAATCTCCTTCCCTGCTCCCTCTTGGGAGCACTTAATTATTTATTTTGTTTCCACCCCGGCATCTCTGCCGGACGCTTACCGCCTAAGGACTTTTTATACTCGCGGTATCGAGTTATAAATGATTAAATCTGACCTGTTTTAGCATATTCGCATAAATCATATGTTGCTTCCCAGGTCTCGCCGTCCTCCGTTGTA
>ENA-OWOZ01003097-OWOZ01003097.1-bioreactor-metagenome-genome-assembly--contig:-NODE-3097-length-11437-cov-2.990933_pt1 | contig 11437 bp, 11 predicted proteins | sample MGYA00238140_ERZ651804 | MGnify/ENA primary metagenome ERZ651804 (study PRJEB26910, sample SAMN07631232) | bioreactor metagenome | isolation source: Switchgrass digestor | place: USA: Dartmouth... | reverse complement strand
CTGGAAAGTGGGTACAAAGCCTCTTCCGCCAAAGTATGGAACAGGTGTATTCGGGCGACCGTCATATGGTACTCTCAGCTCAAGGTTCGGAAAACGCAGGGGGGAAAATCACACCGGTATAGATCTTGCAGGTAAAATCGGAGACCCTATCTATGCTTCGGATGGAGGAAAGGTTATTTTTGCAGGCTGGGAAGGCGGTTATGGAAAGCTGGTGAAAATTGATCATGGCAATGGATTTGTAACGTATTATGGGCATTGCAGCTCACTGAAAGTCAAAAGCGGGCAGAGAGTAGCCAGGGGAGAAGTTATAGCGCTATCAGGAGCGACAGGAAATGTAACAGGACCCCACCTGCATTTTGAAGTCATCAAGAACGGTCAGACGCAGAATCCTTTAGATTACTTGGGCAAAAAGAAATAGACGAGAACAAGTATGAAAAATCAAACCCGGATAAAATCCGGGTTTAATAATACACACGGCAGCATATGATATATTATCTGTAGGAAAATAATAAAAGGTTATAATTATTAACCAATGGGAGTGTTTATCATTGAAGAGAAACAGAGGACTTTTGCTGGCTGCCATAATTTTGGTGGTTGTTACATCCATGGCAACCTTTGCTGTTTCAGCGCTTATCTTTCTGGGTTGGGGCAACATAAACCAGGGTGTGATATATTTTAACCCGGATACCGTTGATCAAAGCATAGTTGCCAAATTTAATAAAGTTCGCAGCATTTTGAAAAATGAATATTATGAAAATGTAGACGAAAACAAGCTTCTGGAAGGTGCCATCGCCGGTATGGCCGATTCTCTGGGAGATCCGTATACCGCATATTATACAAAGGAAGAATGGAAAATGTATTCCGAAAGCATAACCGGAAGCTATGTGGGTATCGGAGTGAGCATATCCTTAGGTGAAGATAACCTTGTCACCATTGTGGAGCCTTTTGAAGGTTCTCCGGCCGAAGAGGTAGGAATGAAGAAAGGAGACAAGATTATCAGGGTTGACGGCAAGGATGTAAGAGGTGTAAAGGACGGAGACGCGGTAGTCAACATGATAAGAGGACCGGAGAATACAAAGGTCAAAATTACCGTATACAGGCCTTCCAATGGCGAAATGCTGGAATTCGACCTGACCCGCAAAAAAATAAAGATTGCCAACATAAAGAGCAGAATGCTGGAGGACAATATCGGATATATAAGGATTGTGAAATTCGATAGTGAAATTAACAGGTATTTCAACGAGCATCTGAACAAGCTCATAAGCAATGGAATGAAAGCCCTGGTGATTGATGTGAGGGATAACCCGGGAGGCTATTACGACCAGGTGGTAGCCATCTGCGATCGGCTGCTTCCGGAGGGTACCATTGTCTATACGGAGGACAAATATAAGAGGCAGGATGTTAAAAAATCGGATGCAAAAGAACTGGGCATGCCAATAGCTGTATTGATAAACGGCAACAGCGCCAGCGCTTCGGAAATTTTGGCCGGGGCCATAAAGGACCACAAGAAGGGCACGCTGGTGGGTACAAAGACCTTCGGCAAGGGTTTGGTGCAGGCATCCTCCACCCTGGATGACGGTTCGGGATTAAAGGTTACCATAGCCAGGTATTTTACACCGTCGGGCGTATGCATCCATGGTGCGGGAATTATGCCGGATATAGAAATCGATGTTCCGGAGGAATACAAGGACAGCCCGATATCTGACATACCTCCGGAGAAGGACATACAGCTAAAGGCAGCTGTGGAGAATCTGAAAGGAAAGATAAAATAATAAATTAGTGAATAAAAATTCCCCATCTCCATAAACTACCTTCTGAGGAACAGCTAGGAATGCCGGCCGGTGATCGGAGCTTAAAGCACCCTTTACCGGCATAAATACCTATCGGGAGGTGCAAATTGTGAAAATTGATGAAGAAAAGCTGAAATACGAAATTGCTGAAGAGCTCGGTCTGATTGAAAAAGTGAAGAAATATGGATGGAAGGGGTTAACTGCCAAGGAGACAGGCAAAATAGGCGGCATAATAACAAAAAAGAAAAGGCTGATGCAGGCGAAAGGCAATCAGCAGATGTAATAAAGTAGGACATATTAAAGCTGACAGCTATGATATGTCCTATTTTAATGGGCTCATTTCAATGGTATAATATCTGTATGTTTTCCCGATGCCGGTGCGGCAGTGGAAATTAAAATAATATAAAGAATTTGGTAATGCCGGCAGGATGCCGGTAACTACTGCTTTATTAATGCAGGGCACGCCGTTTAAAATTTCCTGGAGTGGAAAATCAATGCGTTCCTGTAAATTGCTGCTTGTGGGAAACTAAGGTATTTTCTTTTTGCTAAGAAGGAGCCGGACATATGGCATATACAAACTTTGCATATATCTATGACAGACTTATGTATGATATTGATTATTCAAAATGGGCAAATTATATTGAAGAGATTTTTAAAAGAAATAAAGCTCAAGTTTCGCTGCTTCTGGATTTGGGGTGCGGCACCGGAAGCTTTTGCCTTGAAATGGCTAATAGAGGTTATGATATGATAGGTGTTGATATATCTTCCGACATGCTGTGCTGCGCCAGAAAAAAGTTTGAAGCCCAGGGAAAGGATATCCTTCTTCTTAACCAGGATATGACCCGTTTTGAGCTTTACGGTACGGTGGATGCCGTCGTATGTCTTATGGACAGCGTAAATTACATCACAAACAAGAGAGATTTAAAAAGAATGTTCAAGCTTGTGCAAAATTACCTAAATCCCCACGGCTTGTTCATATTTGATATTAATTCGGCTTATAAGCTTGAGAAGGTGCTGGCTGACAACGTTTTTTACGATGTGGGGGAGGATATTGCCTATATATGGCAGAACAACTATGACCGAAGGAACAGGATATGTGAGTTTGACCTGACCTTTTTTGTAAAGGAAGGAGAACATTATGAAAGATACGACGAGATTCACAGAGAAAGGGCTTATTTATCAGAGGAGATAATGGAATTAATTGACGCTTCGGGTTTGAAGCTTTTGGATATGTATGACCAACTGAGCTTTTCACCTCCTAAGGATGAGAGTGAAAGGATATTTTTTGTTTGCCGCAAGGAGTAGGGGGATGCAGTCGTATGAAATTTTTTGAAGAGGTATATGAGGTTGTAAAGAGAATTCCGAAAGGGAAAGTGGCTACTTACGGCCAAATAGCGGCCATGACCGGGTATCCACGCAGGGCGAGAATGGTAGGATGGGCGCTGCATGCCAATCCATACCAAGGAATAGTGCCCTGTCATAGAGTGGTAAACAGGAAGGGTGAATTGAGCGGAGGCTTTGCTTTTGGAGGGCCTGAGGTCCAAAAAATGCTGCTTGAGAAGGAAGGAATAATATTTAATGAAGATGGTATAATAAATTTAGAAAAGTACTTATGGAAACCAGATAAAGCTTAGAAAAGGCTTTATGTAAAATTATTAATTGACAATGGGTCAAATATTGTGTTACACTTTTTATGTTTGATTCGGGCAAAGTGCTTTGAGGAGAACTAATGCAATTATTTCAGGAGGAGTGCCGTGATGGAAAGAGGAAGAGTAAAATGGTTCAATGCTGAAAAGGGATACGGGTTTATTGAAAGGGAAGATGGAAACGACGTATTCGTTCATTTTTCAGCAATAGCAATGGAAGGTTTTAAAACTTTAGAAGAAGGTGCCGAAGTAGAATTTGATGTTGTTGAAGGAGCTAAGGGACCTCAGGCTGCAAACGTTCAGAAAATACAGTAATTAAAGTTTGAATGAACTTTAAATATAAAGTGGCCAAGTAAATTATCCCCGGTATATATTTATATATCGGGGTTTTTCAATTATATAAGATCAAGTTTCCGGTGAAAAAAATTCGCCGTAAAATGGAGCTTGTGCTTCAAAATCGGATAATTTTCAAGCAAGAATGAAATATGCAGACTTTGCAAAATATACGAGAAAGTATTCAAAATAAACGATGGATGATATAAAATAGACGATAAAAGTAAACAGAATTTTATAAGGAGTAGATTGCTATGTCGGATTACATTGTAAGAGCTACAGCTGCAGATGGAGCGATAAGGGCTTTTGCGGCAGTAACAACACGGATGGTGGGAGAAGCGGCTTCCATACATAACCTTTCCCCGGTAGCCTCGGCTGCTTTGGGTAGAACCATGACGGCGGCAGCGATTATGTCAAGAATGCGGCTTACCAGTGAGGAGGATGCCCTTACCATTCAGATAAAGGGAAATGGTCCTTTGGGGGGGATTGTTGTAGCTTCCGATTATGAATCAAATGTACGGGGATATGTGTACAATCCCGATGTGGATATTCCTCTGAATTCTATGGGTAAGCTGGATGTTGGCGGTGCCGTAGGCAAGGTAGGGTATATGAACGTTATTATGGATTTGGGATTGAAAGAGCCTTATATAGGGTATGTTGACCTGGTGACCGGAGAGATAGGGGACGATGTGGCGTACTATTTCGCAAAATCGGAACAGACCCCATCAATAGTGGCATTAGGTGTGCTTGTCGATGTGGATGGCTCCATATTGAATGCCGGAGGTTATATAGTCCAGCTGATGCCGGGAGCAGGGGATGATATCATAGACTACCTGGAAGAGAAAATCAGAACGCTGGCACCGGTCACTAAACTGCTTTCTGAAGGTAAAACTCCTGAAGATATTCTGGAAATGCTGTTTGGAGAAAAATCCCTGAAAATCGCGGAAAAATCCCCATGCAGATTTGTATGCAACTGTTCGAGGGAACGCATGGAAAGAAACCTTATCAGCCTTGGAAGAGATGAGCTGGCGGATATGATAGAGGAACAGCATGGCGCTGAGCTTCAATGCCATTTCTGCAATAAAAAATATTATTTTTCCGAGGAGGAATTGAAAAGTCTGATACATCAGGAAAATTAGCATAACCTTGTCATGACAAGCATTGGGGAGCAATAGCGAGGTTGCTAAAAATATTTTTGAAAATAGCGCATTTTATGTATTGACTTTGCTCCTTTGTTTCTGTATACTATTTATTGTCTTTCGGAAAGACAGCTAATTCGGGCGCTTAGCTCAGCTGGGAGAGCACCTGCCTTACAAGCAGGGGGTCATAGGTTCGAGCCCTATAGTGCCCACCAAAACTGATAAATTCATTAAGAAAAATTGATGTTTATAGTTGACAATTCAACGTTAAACACTTATAATAGTAAAGCAGCTTGTGATTTATCAGTTGATGAAATGGCCCGGTAGTTCAGTTGGTTAGAACGCTAGCCTGTCACGCTAGAGGTCGAGGGTTCGAGCCCCTTCCGGGTCGCCAGTTGGAAAAAGAACAAAAACAGCTAATGTGAAGAGATTAGCTGTTTTTTCATATACACCTTGCTTTAACTGATGGTCTTTATCTGAAAGTCCAGATCTTCCAACAGTTTATTCGTGGGGATATCAAAGGTATAAAAAAAGGGTCTGGATGCTTCGTCTAAAACCAGTATATAAGGCTTTTCATCTTCCGGGAATAATACGAACAATCCGTCTACGGATTTTATATTAAAGCTGTTCAGCCATTGGTTTTGAACTGCCACCGGGGGAGAAAGGGGAATCCTTATAATATAGCCTTTATCCGGGAAAGCATTTACTTTTGTATATATGCCGTTTATGCCTTTTAAGTATTTTATGGCTTCTTCCCGGACCGAAGGTCTGGGCTTTACCTCTACTATCACTTCACCCTTTGAAATATCAAAAATCTCAATATTTGTGGTGCCATAAGAATTGGAGGAAGCTACGAAAGCCATCAGGGCGGATTCACTGAAATGGCTTGTGAGATATTGCAAAGCTCTGTACTTCCGGGTAATAACAGCATTATGGTAAAAATTATATATGTTAAGGGAAAGGGATAGTATAAGAATTATGATTCTAACAGGCTTAATATAATCAAATATTGATTTGTTTATCCTGACAACTATCATCTAATTTCACCCCCCTACTTATTTATGACGGGGTAAAGGGTTCTATTACAAAATATCCTTGCCGGGGGCAGAAATTTCGGTTATAAATATGGGTCAATGCATTCACTACCAGCCATATCTATTCCTAAAATTAATAAAAGATGGTAATATAGAGAAAAGGGCATAGAGGTATAAGGTCGGAAAAAATTATCCATTTCCGGGCATAATTCAAAACGAGATATATAGAGAGCCTGTTGCACTATATAAAATCGGTTTGAATTCAGATAATTGAAATGGTGGATTGCTGCTCCGAAAGGATTCAAAGCACAAAGCAATCAATACATCTATATTCACTGAATTCATTCCTAAACTATATAGCTGATTGGAGATAATGATATTTTTACAAGGAAGGTGGTACATATGAAGAGCTACAGGAAGGAACTATGGTTTGAAACCCGGCAGAGGAGGGAATTTATAAACATCACTCCTCAGGTAGAGCAATGCCTGAAAGAGAGTGGAATAAAGGAAGGCTTGCTGCTATGCAATGCCATGCACATTACCGCCAGCGTCTTCATAAACGATGATGAAAGCGGACTTCATAAGGATTTTGAAAGGTTCCTGGAGAAGATTGCTCCGGAAAAACCTTATGACCAGTATTATCATAATGGTTTTGAGGATAATGCCGATGCCCATATCAAACGAACTATAATGGGCAGGGAGGTAGTAGTGGCGGTTACAGGCGGAAAGCTGGACTTCGGACCCTGGGAGCAGATATTTTATGGCGAGTTTGACGGGAAACGCAGGAAAAGGGTGCTGGTAAAGATAATTGGGGAATGAAAACCCGGAGATTAAATAATAAGAGAATAGTAATGAATGAAAGCATGCCGGAGATACTGCCTTTAGGTAGGCAGCATCTCCGGCATTCAGCTTGAAGTTATGTCAGGGAAAGGAATTTTTCTATATCCTGCTCAATCAGCTTAAGGGAGCTCCTCCAGTACTCTGTTGAACGCACATCTATTCCGACCATGCCTGCCACATCGGCAATGTTGTTTTTGCCGGTTGCTGCAAGAAGCTTGTCGTATTCTTCTACGAAAGCGGAACCTCTTTTAAGAAACTCGGCGTAGAGCCCCTTGGCAAACAACAGACCGAAGGCATAGGGGAAATTGTAAAAATTGCGTTTGGCGTAGTAGTAATGAGGTTTGCATACCCACATATAGGGGTGAAGCTGGTTGTGATCAAGGCCTTTTCCATAAGCTTTTTTCTGTGAATCAATCATGATTTCACACAGCTCATCCGATGACAGCGGGCCGGTTTTTCTTCTTTCGAATACTTCGCTTTCAAAAAGATATCTGCTGTATATGTCAACTATCACCTGGCCTGCGTCGGATATATCGTTTTCCAGGATGGCAAGGGCTTCTTCATTGGAAGCAGAGTTCAATGCCGCATTTTTTACTATGGTTTCACAGAAATTTGATGCCGTTTCAGCCAGGGGCATGGGATAACCGCAGTTGAGGATGCTTTCCTGGTTCAGGCAGTGGCCATGATAGCCGTGGCCGAGCTCGTGGGCCAGGGTGGTGACATCACTAAAGCTGCCGGAAAAGTTGGTAAGTATTCTGCTTTCTTTTATGACATGCAGGTTGTAGCAGAAGGCTCCGCCCCGTTTGCCCTCCTTGGGCTCTGCATCAATCCATCTTTTTTCAAAAGCATTGGCCGCAAAATCCGAAAGCTTGCTGCTGAAAGTTTTGAAATTCCTTATTATAAAGTCCTTTGCCTCATCATAAGTAAATACCATGTCACATTTTCCGATGGGGGCAAAAAGATCATAAAAAGGAAGTCCATTGCTGTGTCCCAGTAATTCGGCCTTTTTGCTGAAATACCTATGGAAGCAGGGAAGAAACTCTTTTATAGCCGTAAGCATGGCATCCAGGGTTTCTTTGTCCATTCTTGAGTCAGTGAGTGTCTTTTCCAGAGGCGATCCATATCCTCTCATTTCCGCCAGGGTTATTACCTCTCCTTTTATTCCATTGAGACAAGCGGCTGAGGAGTCCTTAATCTTTTCATAGGACTTCAATTCTGCTTCATAGGCTGCTTTTCTGACGGAGGCGTCCTTATCGTAAGCCAAATTTCTGGCTGCCTGAAGAGGAATTTGCTTCTTTTCACCGTCTAGAACCGCATCCACCAGCAAAGTGGAGGTGAGTAAGTTCTGCAGCCTTGTCCATGCATTGGAACCGGTGCTTTCCATTTTTGCAATCAAGGCCTCTTCCTTGTCACTGAGCATATGTTTGCTTTGTTCAACTTTTTCCATGAGATAGAATTTATGCTCCGAAAGCAGCTTTGAAGAAGCGATAATATCCTCCAGGTTTTCCAGGGAACTGATCCATTTTTGAAATACTGTTTCCGGCTCTGCCAACTCACTAGCGATTTTCTCAAGCTCTTCTATGATCTTATCTGCTTTCCTATTTTTTGCGTCAACGCTTTGGGTCAGATAAGCATAGCCGCTTAAGCGCGAAATAATGCTAGAGAAATTGATCATTTTGTCAATGAATTCTTCGATTTTGGATTTTGGCCTCTCCTTATCGGCGGTGTTTTCCATAACCCATTGCTTTATTTCATGCGCAAATTTTGTGCATTTGCTTATGTCCTGTTTAAAAGCTTCTGAGTCAAAGGACGTATACAGCTCATCAAGGCTCCAGCTTAGTTCCATATGATTACCTCCCTGTTTTCAAAAATTGCTTTGTGATACTATTTTGCATGCCTTTCTGTTAATTTTATCCTTTACGGTGCGGACATGTCAAATGTCCTTTTTGTCACAGTGCAAAATATTGAGGATTTAGTTTACATAATTTACTTGTTGATTAATACTGTTGTATGCTGTAATGTTATAAACAGGGGGAAAATCACTATGAGAATAAAAGAGGTCAAAAATATATTAATAAAGGTTATAATTTTTACGATGATTTGTCTGGTGGTCATATCAACCGGCATATCTTCACATATATATGCGTCGGAAAGAAAGTTCAACATGACATATGCATACTTCGGCAACTCCATCGCTTTTTCCGCTTATATGGAAAAGGCTGCGAATTCTCTTAACGAGATTGCTCCGGATTACTTCGGAATAAATGAAGATGGGTCTTTGAAATTGACAACCAAGCTGAGTTCGGATTTCATAATCTCTGCTCAGAAAAAAGGAATAAAGGTGGTTCCTTTTATAAGCAATCATTGGGACAGGGAACTGGGAAGGATTGCTCTGGCCAACAGGGAACGGCTTGCCACACAGCTTGCCAATGCGGTGAAGCAGCTGAATCTGGACGGAGTAAATGTTGACTTGGAAAACTTAAATGAGAATGACAGGGACGCCTACACTGATTTTGTGAGGCTGCTCAGGGAAAAGCTGCCTGATGATAAAATAATTGCGGTGGCGGTGGCTGTAAATCCAAACAATGCCACCAAGGGATGGAACGCATCCTACGATTATGCCGGATTGGCTAAGTATAGTGATTATCTGATGCTGATGGCATATGATGAGCACTATGAAAGTGGCAAGGAAGGCCCTGTAGCCAGTGCCGATTTTGTGGAAGCGTCCATTAAGTATGCGCTGAAAAGGGTACCGTCAGAAAAAATTGTATTGGGAATAGCTTTTTATGGCAGGTACTGGATCAGTGGCAAAAGCTACGGAGGTTATGGCATAAGCAATTCCAAAGTAGAAGCGCTGATTAAAATGTATGGGGGCAGGGTAACCTACGATTATAACAAGCAGTCACCAAAGGCGGTAATTACAATAAAGCCTACCGATCCAGCTTACTATATATCCGGAAAGAAACTGGAACCGGGAACTTACACCTTCTGGTATGAGAACGAGCAGTCGATAAAGTACAAGCTGACCTTGGTGAAAAAATATAATCTAAAAGGTACCGGAAGCTGGAGCCTTGGCCAGGAGACGGAAAACACTTGGAAATACTACAATCTCTGGTTAAATGGCGTGTATTTCACTGACGCACAGGACAGCTGGGCACGGGAAGCGATCCTGACAGCTACCCTTAAGGGATGGTTCAAAGGTGTTTCCAGCACGCAATTTAAGCCCAAGAACTACCTTACCAGAGCAGAAGCTGCCGCAATCCTCGTGAGGGCGCTGGCACTGGAGGGAACAGGTGATAAAAGCGGATTTCCCGATACAGCAGGGCACTGGGCGGAAAATGATATCATCATAGCGAAAGAGCATGGCATAATAAAAGGGAATGAAGACGGATATTATCAGCCCGAAGCGCCTATAAGCCGTGAGCAGATGGTGGTTATGCTGGAAAGGATACTGGAAACCGGTAATACTAAGAAATCATCCACCACCCAGGGGAAATACTGGGATGTCAGCCGCGACGAATCATCCTGGTCCTATGATGCCATCATGAAAATGTCTCAGCTGGGCATATTTACCGGGTATCCCGACGGAGGATTTTATCCGAAGGAAGGTATAAGCCGTGAACAGATGGCACAGCTGATGGTCAAGATGGAAAATTACTTCACACATGCAGATTAGTAAAATTATCTTTGGAAAATTTAATTTGTTCAAAGGAAGTCTATACTAAAGCTTTATATTAAAGGGGATGTCCCACTGGGAGGCAGCCCCTTTAATGCATCTAACGGAGGGGTTTTATGAACATCTGTGTCCAATAATATCTGCCGGCTGAATCTTTTGCCACGCCGACACCTATCTGAGTATAGGATGGGCTGAGAATGTTGCTTCTGTGGCCGGGTGAATTCATCCAGCTGTTCATTACTTCCTGAGGAGTTCTCTGACCTTTGGCTATGTTCTCACCGGCTGCTGAGTACCTGATTCCGAAGGATTCCATCATAGCAAAGGGTGAACCATAAGTTGGAGATGTATGGGAAAAATAACCCTTCTTAGCCATGTCCTGAGATTTATATCTCGCCACTCTTGAAAGCTCCCAATTGGCTGTGAGAGTCTGCAGGCCTCTCTTGGACCTTTCGGCATTAACAAGCCTTATCACTTCGTTTTCAAGAGCTTTTACGCTGTCTATATTCGGGATGTTTATCTTCTGTCCCGGATATATAAGAGCCGGATTTTTTATTTGCGGATTGCTGGCTATTATCTCACTGATACCTACCTGATATTTTACAGCTATTTTCCACATGGTGTCCCCGGGCTGGACTGTGTGAGTCTTGGCGGTCTGTGCTGAGACGGGGAAGGCAAACAACATGGCAAATAGCAAGCATATAACAATCTTTTTTCTCAAAAAATCACCTCCCTAATAATTATTCATTTTTCTCGCGAATGCTCACTCAATCATAGATTTTCATCATTTTCAAAATAAGCCATATGGACAGATATTGCATTGCTGCACAATTATGGATGTTAATGTGTATCCCAATAAAACTGCGTCCTTTTTCAAGTATCACGGCCATTGGTATCCACATTTACTCCGGCAACAAACCTCCCAAATCTAACTGGGTCAATGCCCTTAATTCCTTCATTCTGTCTGTCCGTGAGGTGGATG
>ENA-OWOZ01003095-OWOZ01003095.1-bioreactor-metagenome-genome-assembly--contig:-NODE-3095-length-11439-cov-8.902658_pt1 | contig 11439 bp, 14 predicted proteins | sample MGYA00238140_ERZ651804 | MGnify/ENA primary metagenome ERZ651804 (study PRJEB26910, sample SAMN07631232) | bioreactor metagenome | isolation source: Switchgrass digestor | place: USA: Dartmouth... | reverse complement strand
TCAGCCGGCAGCAATTCCGGTAATCTGTGGACAAAAGATATCGGTTGATTTTGGACAAAGAAAAGCGGTAATAACAAGGTACTTTTGAGTTCAAATGTGTAATAAATTCATCTGCATTATATCTTATATTGTTATATTGATATACTGTGCAAAGGTATTGATTATCTATATCTTTAGTCCAATAGAAATTAGGTACTCTCATTATTCTTTCTGGAGTATTTACTCTTTCATCTGAATCAAAGAAGTATATTAATTTATTTTGCACTTCTTCAAATTGTTCTACTTTAGCATTATCAACTAACCAATATATATGGTATCCGTTTCGTGTATCAACAATAAAAGAAGGTACAAGTCCAAAATCTTGTACCCTCTGTAATACTCTTTGCTTATATTGTTTGACTATATCTAAATCACAATATTTTTTATTATCATCTTTGTCACAATCACAATCTATATAGAAAGCATTAATTTTATTTATTTCATCTTGTTTAGTTCCACCGCTATTTACTACAAAGTATATATTATATCCTTGTTTGTTGTATTCTTTGAGTTCATCTTTAACTTCGTCATAATAAGAACTTGGTAAGTTTTTTGCATCTTTCCCTTTAATTCTTCTAAAGATAATTTTCTCATTCTTAAATATTTTCTCTAGAAATGTTTTTGTGTTCATCATAAATATTTCCTCCTTTTAGTTGTTCTTTTATTTGTTGCTTGTATTGTTTCGTTATAGTTTCATATTCCTTAATTACTTGCCAAATTTCTTCTTTATTCTCAAAAAAGAAAACTAAACTTTTGTTGTTTTTTTTATTTAAAGATAAATCAATAATTGGGTAACCTTTGTTGCAAAGTATTTTTGCAAGTTTACTTGAATAAACGGGAATGTTACCTTTCATGTTCTAGTCCTCCTTGATTTTTGAATAGTTTACATAATTTTTCTTTGTCAATGCTAAACTAAATATGTTTGAATCTAATTCATCTTTTGTATTCTCATTAGTAATAGATCTTGTAATATACTCAAACTCTTGTATTTTTGTAAACTTAATTCTAGGCAATAAAAAAGGAAGTCCTAAAACTTCCTGCAATTCTCTTAATTTTATGTTTGTTTGTAGTCCACCATTATTAAACCAAATCTTTCCATTTAGGTTATACTTGATAATTATACTTATAAAATCATCTATACTGTATTTTTGGCATAGATTATACAATTCTTCAAATCCTAATACGTCAACTAAATAATGCTTGTGTATTGCATGAAAATCTGGATTATAAAATCCTTTATATCCTGCGTCAATTGCTAATAATATCATTTTACCTTCTTCTGTTTTAGGTAATGGACAATTCAATAATTTGTGCAAGTATAATGCTGTACTGCCTGAATACTTTTTAGTATAATTATCTTGTGTTACATCGTTATTTAAGTTATATGCTTTATGATTATATGTGTCTTGTTCGCTTAACCTTGTTACATGGTTTGATATGCAATATCCTTCCATTAGGTCTATATCTACACCTATATATTCATTTTGACTTTGTTTTGATTGATATAAATTCCTGAAATCATAGAAATAATTAATATCATATCCTTTGACTTGCTTTATCAAAATGCAACTGTATAAACTGTCTATATCGTTGCTTAATATTAGGTCATACTTTTGCTTCATAATCGGGATAGGTCTGCATCTATCCCCTATTCACTTACATTATTAAGATTACCTCTACTTTAGATAATCCCTTATTCCACCTTTTATTTAAGTGTGAATAAGGGATATTATACAAAGCCCATCTTTCGACACCTCCTATTTTTGTTTCCTATTATTGCGTTTTTGTATATCGTTTTATCTATCATTGGCTTTTTCGTATTCCTGAATATAGTTGTCGTACTTTTTTTTGATAGCTTCATATGCTTTGGGATTTTTAAGTTTTTTTCGTTCAAACCGACATAAATTTGCAATTGAAATGTGAATATGATTAGATACATCTTCAAGTGTCAAATCTCTTTGTTTTCGCCATACTGTATAGAAAAAATCGTTGTTTTTCATATACTCACCTTCTTATTAGAAAATTTTTGATATAAAAAAAGAGAAAAGAACCGCTTAAAGCAGTCCTTCCCTCTAGACCCAACTTCCTTTAGATGCTATAAAGATGAATTATTGTGCAACTGCAACCGCTTTACTGTTTAATACTTTTAAGGAACATTCGGTAATTACCATGCCTTTAAGGTTATCGCCATCCTTTGCAAGCATTTCAAAGGCAGGTTTTCTAAGGTATACTAATCTTAAATATGCAGGGTCAACTACAAGTATTTTGTCTACTGGCATATGCCTATTGAGTACAACATTCACGATACCATAGTTTGTAATTACCCTATTGGCAACAAATCCATAAGTATCCATTGGCTGATTGTAATTTATCTGATTAGCATAAAAACCGTCGATAATCTCCTTGAAGTCCGCATTTACAAAAGCATAGAATTCATTACTACCTAAACCAGCATCCCACAACTTCTTGACAACTGCTTTAAAATCTGCCTGTGTAGGTGCTGTAGTAATATCAACTACATTTGCAGGGTCAACCTGTTCAAAAATGGACTTCATCCTGCGTATATATGGTTCTGTGCTACCATCGTTGTAATTACTAGGTGCAAGCATTTTCTTTTCAATATTCACCTTAACTTCTGTCAATCTGTCGTTAATTTCAGAAGCAAAAAGGTCATTAATACCAGTTACATTACTTGCCTGTGCTGAACCGCTAACCTGTACCGCCTTAGAGAATATCTCCATCACGTTTGATTTTTCTGCTCTACCACTGGAAACAAAAGTATCAACGGTAAATCCTTCTGTTTTGGAAATATCTGCTGTATCATCAAGGGTCTTTTCTCTCCAGTTTATGGTTACACTTCCAGCAGTTTCAACAAGTTTTTTATTCATTAAAAGTGTACTAAATGGTGTGTCTGTAGGTGCAACTAAAGCAATTTCTTTTGATAAGTCAATGTTTTCATGTGCTGTAAAATTACTTGTTTTTATCATATCTAATCATCCTCCATTATCCGAAAATTTTATTTAGTTTACTAAAAATCATACCTTCAACATTTTTTTCTTTTTCTGCTACAGAATAGCTGTCATCTGGCTTGTGGTCTGTTGGCTTGTATGAGTTTTCTATATCCTGCTTTTTCTTCAACTCAAGCAGTTTGTTAATTTTTGCTTGTGCTTTTTCCAGTGAATCTGAATCAATCAAGTCAAATACCTGTTCGACATCTAACCCTGCCTTTGTAGCTTCAAGTTTTATCTGTGTTGTCAGGTTAGTTTTTTGTAATTCAGAATACTGCTGTTTCATGCTTTCAAAATCAGCAATTTGTTTTTCCATCTCTGCTATTTTTGATTGATACTGTGTAAGCATTTCCTGTATTTCTTCTTTGCTGTAATTATCTTTGTTTAGTTCAATCATGTTTCGTTATTCCTCCTTTTATTTTATGGGTGTGGTATAAAGTAAACATTGGTCTAAAGTATATATCAACGGCATATTGCCGGATATACCGAAAAAACAATAAAGAGGAAGTCAACTCGACTTCCCCTAGAAGCAATAAACTGGGATAGTACCGTTTTTTTCTTGCTTTGGAGGAGGTGGGACTTGAACCCACATCAAAAACGGCAAAAATTACCTAATATGAGCATATTGTTCTAATAGCATAGCTGCCACGAAAGGAGAATATATCAACCCTTGCGGGATTGATAACAATTGAAAATATTTTGTAGTCAATTTTTTGACATTAAAAAAAAATAAATATAAAAAGGGTACTTTATAGTACCCTCTCCGAAAGGAATGTATAATACCATAAGAATTCCAGATAATGTATTGAAACCCTAGCGTGGGTAATTTTCAAAGTTATATTTATATTCTATTCATTATATAAAAAATTCAATTTCTTATTAAAATCCGCTATTTATGCTGGTTTCAAAGATTTTCTAATTGCTAACACTTCTATATTTATCTTTCTTTCCTATTCTGATAAATAAAAATTGAAAAAATCTTTGAAATCGTTGATTCTACTGTATTTCATGCAGGTTTGCAGGATTTTCTAAACCCTTAACATTTCTATGTTTTCTTTTTCATTATATCAAATTGGGGTATTAAATCTCCAAATCTGCTATTCATGCAGGTTTCAAGGATTTTCTAAACATACACGATTTTGTCTCCTATATTCTTTTTGCTTTTCTGCATTATATTTACGCCATACTTCCTTCCAACAACTACTACAATATTTTCTACGGTTTAATGTTCGCTTAATTAATATTCTATTCATTATATAGAATTTTTTAATTTATTTTGAAATCAGCTATTCATGCAGGTTTGCGGGATTTTCTAAACCATGTGAAATTTGTTTCTTTTTGTGATAATATCTTTTACATCTTTGTTTATTTAGTTCTGCATCTTTATCCTTCCAACAACTACTGCAATATTTTTTACGGTTTGATGTTTGCTTGATTAATATTCTATTCATTATATAAAATTTTTTATTTTTTCTTAAAATCCACTATTCATGCAGGTTTCAAGGATTTTCTAACTGTCCACAGTATTACGCTTTCTATATATTCTTTCGGTTTGATGTTTGCTTTATTTATATTCTATTCATTATATAAAAAATTTAATTCTTTCTTAAAATCCGCTATTTATGCTGGTTTGCGGGATTTTCTAAACTTGGACATTTCTATGCTTTCTTTTATTTTCTCTCCACAATTTACGTTCTTGTTCCTTCCAACAACTACTGCAATATTTTCTACGGTTTGATGTTTGTTTGATTTTTTCTCTTCCATTAATAACAAAATGGGACAACAAATCTCAAAATCCGCTATTCATGCGGGTTTGCGGGATTTTCTAAACTTCTTCCTTTATTCCATTTTTCACGTTTCCATTTATTTTTTAATTCTTGATGTCGTTTCTTCCAACAACTACTGCAATATTTTCTACGGTTTGATGTTTGCTTGATTTATAATCTATTCATTATATAGAATTTTTTAATTTATTTTGAAATCCACTATTCATGCAGGTTTCAAGGATTTTCTAAAGCGGTAGCAGGTCTATATAAATAAAAAAATATCCGCACAAGCGGATTGAGTATGTTTTACTTTTATATTTAATGTTTCAACATCCCACTGAATCGTATAATATCCGCACTTTCTTGCAGCCCCTACAACCATGTTATTATAGTCACCGTAAGGAGGACGAAACAGTTCCATTTCAATACCTGTCAGTTCTTTTACCCTGTTATGGGTTTTCATAATTTCATCAATGCACTGTTGCTCGGTCAATTTTGTCATTTGCTTGTGATTTTCACTGTGATTACCCAGATCGTGGCCTGCTGCGGCGATTTTTTTGACATCCTCCGGATATTTTCTTACCCATTCTCCTGTCATGAAAAATGTTACCTTAACGTTATGCTTATCCAGTATGTCCAGAATTCGTTGCGTGTCATCGTTGCCCCAAGCCGCATCGAAGCTTAATGCCACTTTGTTTTCATCCGTTTCCACGCTATAAATGGGAAGGTCCCTCTTTTTTCCGACATTGGACACCGTGATGGCATCCGGCAAAAATTTTATGCCCAGCCCGACAATAGCCAGGACGGTTAATACTATAATACCTATTTTAACAAATAAGGTAATATCCGATACAGGATTTTTCTCATTAGATTCATTAGATAATGCATTTTTTTCATTATTTGTGTTTTGACTGCTCATGGATTCACCAATGATTAAGTTATATCAATATAATATATTGGTTTCTGCCGGTAAATATTCGATGATGGCAAGCCTAATTATATAACTTATTATATGTATATAACTCTGGCTTTCAACAGCACATTTGCCATCTAGTTACTGTAGCAGTTCTTTATACTATTAGCTGTGCCTGCTTACCAGCACCCTCTACATACCCTGTATTAAAAAAATTATATATCTTACTGTCTGAACTTCCGATAATTCCGCCTTGAAGTATCTTAACATAACCAGCAATACCACCGCCGTATAATCAAAATAAAATAAATAAAACAAACCGCTCCTATGGTTTTAATCAAGAAGCGGTGTATTAATATGTTTCTATATTAGCTTTATCTTTTGACGCACCCGCAAAGCTGCCGTTGTATCTTTCGCAATGGCACTTTTGACCTGAATATATAATTACACTGTCCCATTACTTATAGAAGGTTTTTATTCTGTGTTCTGATTGTTATTTTGAATTAATCCGTATAAGGGATTTTCGGAATCTCCTTTTCGACCACTTTCCTCAAAAATTCATAATTCTCCCTGGTATTGGCACAGATTAAGGGAATCGGGCGATAAAAAACCGTAGTATCAAATTCAATAGTACCTACATAACCTCCTGCTTCCTTTACGATAATTTCACCGGCAGCAATATCCCATGGAAACAATCTTATCTCAAAAAAAAGATCTATTCTTCCGCATGCCAGATAAGCCAGTTCCAGCGCAGCCGAACCGATACGGCGAAAATCGTCGCATTTTTTATACACTTCTTCCATAATATTTAAACATGGTTTTGCCAGATTTTTATTATATAAACTTAGGGATGTGCAAAACAATGAAGTCTCTAAAGAACGTCCGGAAACCTTTATTGGCTTTCCGTTAAGATAGGCCCCTTTCCCCTTCTCGGCATAAAACATTTCATCCCTGTAGGGGTTATATATAACGCCCAGAACAGGCTCTCCTTCCTTAACCAAGGCAACGGATATCACACTTGCTCCCAAATCTCTTATAAAGTTGGATGTTCCGTCAATCGGATCGACAATCCATTGATAAGGTTTGTCCTTCTCTATTTTATTAATATTATAGGTTTCCTCGCCCAAAAAATAACTGTCTTCTACCAACGGCAACAGTCTGCTTTCCAAAAAGGCCTGAACCGACACATCGACCGATGTAACCAAATTTGATACACTGCCTTTATTCTCAACCAGGAAGTTTCTGTTATTCATCATCTTGCCTGCTTCGCGTACAATATCTATTACTTTATCGACCATTCGGATCCCTTTCCCATAAAACAATATAATCATTTTATATCCGATATTATACTCCAAAATTATATAGACATAAAGTAAATTTTTGCACAAAAAACCCACATATACCTGATAAGGATGTATGTGGGATTATATTCAAAGTCATGTTTTATTTTGTACCGAACAGTCTGTCGCCTGCATCGCCCAGGCCGGGATCTATATAACAATGTTGATTGACTTTTTCGTCGATAGCCGCACAATAAATATTAACGTCGGGATGCTCGGTTGCCAGTTTTTCAACGCCGCTTCTGGCCGCCAAAATACTCATGATTTTAATATTTTTTACACCTTTATTTTTTAATATTCTGACTGCTGCGGATAAAGACCCACCGGATGCAATCATCGGCTCAAGAATGATAACTTCTCTTTCGCTGATGTCTTCCGGAAACTTGCTGTAATATTCTACAGGCTGCAATGTATCATGATCACGATAAAGTCCGATATGGCCTATCTTTACAGAAGGAATTAAATTTTGTATACCGTCTACCATACCCAAACCGGCTCTCAGTATCGGAACGATACACAATTTCTTGCCGGAAATTATCTTTGTATTGGCAATTCCGATAGGAGTTTCTACCTGTATTTCCTTTAACGGCAAGTCTCTTGTTACTTCATATGCCATCAGCATGGATACTTCACTCATAAGTTCACGAAACTCTTTGGTGCCTGTGTTTTTGTCTCTCAGATATGATAACTTATGTTGGATTAACGGATGATCAAAAACGAAAATGTTATTCATCTGTAATTCTCCTTATTTAATTTTTATATTAGGACACTGACTTGTCCCAAGTTCTCATAACATTATAAAATATTTTAAATACTGATGCAATGATTATTTTAATGTGTTTTATAATTTATCCGCAATCCGTAGATAATATGATCAATCATATATCAATATTATTAATCAAAGCGCTCATCATCTATTCTTTTTTGGTTATTTAATATAAGCCTATCCAAAACCGCCTTATAAACCAGTATAATCTGAGCATCGACGTAGCAAAACTTGTTGGATATAAATTCATAAACTTTGTAAATAAAGCATATATTAACAAGAATTAATGATATTGCTGTCAGTTCCGGACTCATGGATCTTAGTATAAGATATATTGATGCCAAAAGGTAAACCAGAAAGGCAAATATAAAATTTTTACTGATACGAAATGCCAAAAGCATGGTATCATTTAATCTCTTATACATTTTTGATAGAGAATTCATATCATGATACTTAAGTTTCTCATACATGTCGTTAAATATTATTTGGTTATCATTTATCCTTTCATTAATATTGCGATTAACTATATTCTTTTTGATGAAAGATGAGTAACGGTAATAATTCGCCTCACCTAATTCTTTTCTGATTAATTTTCTGAATACGTTTGACATTTGACCACCTGCTTCCAATCTATATAAAACCAAACCGTTCTATTAACTTTAAAGGAGTGTATGTTAATATTATTAGCACGGGACACAATTTAAAACTCTGCAATTGATGTTACAGCTTCCTGTTAATTCAATTCGACAACATTATTCTACAATATTTTTATTTTATTATATGACTACCGCTTAAAAAAAGTCACATAATTATGATATGGTAACATATATATAAATTTCGTCAAGATTTGAAATAAAATAATATCTGACTTAATTTTTTTATTTCCATATTTTATTTCAAATCCCTTATAAAGAAGGAAATTCGTTTACTAAAGCCTAAAAAAAACTTCGCTTACAAACTCTTCTCGCCAAACCCGATAAGCCAAACGACTTTTTTCGCTCCGAAACCATTTACTTTATGGACAATCCGGTTTTATTTCTATAAAAAATGCAACGCAATTTTTTATAGAATAAAAAAACCTGCCGTGATTTGCATTGTCAGAGGCAACCAATTTGTCTGACTATGGCAGTAAAATCACGGCAGAAGTTCCTGTTGAAGTGTGTTAGTCAAATCTATATCCTGATTTAATAATTAAACATCTCCATATCAATAATTTAATTTTTTCGTTTTTTAACGGAGAATATTTTTTAGCAACCGCAATTTTTTGTCCGAATAAGGCATATATCTGACCGGGATGTCAATCCTGGAACTTTGCTTAAAAATACTCCTGTAATGGGTAAAAGTTTCAAAACTCTTTTTGCCATGGTAGCTGCCCATTCCCGAATTGCCCACCCCGCCAAACGGTAGTCTGGGATTGGCCAAATGCAATATGGTATCGTTGATACATCCTCCGCCAAAGGAACAGGAACGTAATATTTTGCTTATAGTCTTTTTATTTTCGGAAAATACATACAGTGCCAAAGGTTTGGGAAGAGAGCGTATTATATTTATGCATTCATTTACATCTTCGTAGGTGATAATCGGCAGGATCGGCCCAAAAATCTCTTCGTTCATGATAGGCGAAGATAAACTTATGCTGTCTGTAAGGGTTGGTTCGATAAACCGCCGTTCATCATCACACCGGCCTCCCAATATAATCCGGCCGTCTGCTAACAAGCCCTTCAGCCTATGATAATGTTTATCCGATATTATAGTCACCATTCGGGACATATCGTTTTCGGGGAAGAAGCTCCGTAACGCCCTTTTATACTCGTTAACAAACTTATCCTTTACTTCATTGTGGATTAATAAATAATCCGGTGCGACACAGGTCTGGCCGGCATTGGTTACCTTGCCAAAGGCAATTCGTCTGGCAGCCAGCCGGATGTTTGCCGTTTCATCAACAATAACAGGGCTCTTACCACCCAGTTCCAAGGTAACGGGAGTTAAATTCCTGGCTGCTGCTTCCATTACAACCTTGCCTACAGCAGGACTTCCGGTAAAAAATATATAATCAAATTTTTCTTCCAGCAACATTGCGTTCTCCTTACGCCCCCCGGTTACTACGGCTATATAATAAGGAGGAAAGGCTTCCGAAATGATTTGTTCGATTACCTTGCTTGTTTCAGGCGCATATGCGGAAGGTTTAAGTACTGCGGTATTTCCTGCCGAAATGGCCCCTATAAGGGGAATAAAGCAAAGATTTATCGGATAGTTCCACGGAGCCATTATCAGAGTAACACCATAAGGTTCAGGCAGGCTATAGCAAAAGCCCGGAAGCTGCCCTATGGAAGGAAAAATAAATTTTTTCTTTATCCATCTGTGAAGATGTTTTTGATGATAACGAATTTCGTCAAGTACAATACCTATTTCACAAAGGTAGGCTTCTGCTTTTGATTTGTTCAAATCTGAGGCCAAAGCTTCATATATGGCTCCTTCATTGTTAAGAATGGCTTTTTTGAGCCTGCTTAAAGCCTTCATACGAAATTTATAGTCCAGGGTTTTCCCGGTATTATAAAATTTTCTTTGCTCTTCCACTATATCCTTTATCATTTTTCAGTCACCTTCTGATCATATAAAATTATATTTATTTCTCTTTCCGATTCCCGTTTTCGTCAAATTTTTTCTCAGGGTGATCTCTGTAGGAATCACACTTAGAGTCAAATATGCTAACAGCACATATACTATAATCATCCCTGCTTTTGCTATAGTATCCGTATCATTGCCCAGCAAAAACAGTATAGGTATTATTGAAACCGGAAGCATAATCAATCCGCTCACATGCCATATCCTTCCTACATGCCTGTGTGCGAAATCCCAAGTATCTTTATTCTTCATAGGCATGTTTGTACGATAACAAAGTAATGGTTAATTTTCTTTGGTATCTTAATGCGTATATAATTGCCAAGTAAAATCATAGTTACAGGTATAAGGATGCTTATGAACGTCATAAATATCCACATTCCCATAATAACGCCCTCCCCTCCTAATACAATTAATATTCCGGCTCTGTCTCCCATTTCATAACGCGCAAGTGCGCATCCTGCCCGGATGTTTTTATTCTGCAAGAAATTGCAGAGCAAATTATTATAGAATAAAAATAGGCTTCCTATGTTATATTTTAACATAGAAAGCTACAGATATAAATTGTATCTTTTATAAACATTACCTTTTAATTCTGTGTATATGTATAATCTGTCGATATGCAAATTCATAGAAGTATGTAACTTAATCCCAACATACAGTATTCGATCATATTTTTTCACAAACAACTTCATTATACAAAATATAAATATAGATATAGATTTTTAACAATTTGTTCATAATCTATCCATATTAACATTACATTTAAAATCTATAATATACTTAACACAAAGATATTTGCTATTATTATAAGCTATGCTTTTTTAATACTGTGGTTTGCCTATAAGGTAATTTTTTTCATAAAACATGCCCGGCAGCTACCCTCCCCCCCCCTCTTCCGGGCTCTCCTCTTTTTTATAATATAAATTATAAAACGGTCCTATATGAATAGGGCCGCTTTATTTTACACTTTTACTTTATACGG
>ENA-OWOZ01003093-OWOZ01003093.1-bioreactor-metagenome-genome-assembly--contig:-NODE-3093-length-11444-cov-5.810944_pt1 | contig 11444 bp, 9 predicted proteins | sample MGYA00238140_ERZ651804 | MGnify/ENA primary metagenome ERZ651804 (study PRJEB26910, sample SAMN07631232) | bioreactor metagenome | isolation source: Switchgrass digestor | place: USA: Dartmouth... | reverse complement strand
GACAAATTATACAGCTTCTGGGTTGGCGCAAAATATATTCTTATCCTGTCGGACGAAGATATTGAATACTTCCTTGATAAAGGCGAACTCCCGGCATATTCCGGTTTCAAGTGGCCGGGCCTTTATGAATTGCTTACAGCAAATGATATTTACAAGAACTTTACATCCAAAAATAATTATACCCCGGGGCAGTTTGCCGATGTAACAAACCAGTGGTACGCAGACAGTGTAAAAAAGGTATATGAACTCGGCCTGATGAAGGGTAAATCCGACGACAAGTTTGATCCCGAGGGCACCATAACGATAGCAGAAGCTATTGCGATGGCTGCACGTCTGCACAATATTTGCATGAGCGGAAGCGGGGAGTTTACCCAGGGAACACCTTGGTATGATGTATACGTAAACTATGCAATAGAAAACGGAATTATCAGGAACGATGATTTCAGGGATTATTCCCTGAAGGCAACCCGGGCGGAAATGGCTTACATTTTTGCATCAGCAGTTCCGAAAACCCTGGTAAAGATTAATAACGTAGGCAGTATCCCTGATGTGAATGAAAACACAAAATACCACGACAGCATATTCCTTCTGTATCGTGCAGGCGTTCTTACAGGCAATGATGCTTCCGGAACATTTGCACCAGATACGGAAATCACCCGTGCCCAGGCTGCTGCAATTATCACAAGGATAGCAATACCATCAGAAAGAAAAACCCTGAATTATTAAGCAGAAACACCTCAATAAAGGCTGTTTTTGGATTATAAGACCGGCGGATTTCGTTTCCGCCGGTTTTTTGCCGCATCAACAAAGGCAATAATACAGCCTAATCTTCAACTTCAATTTTAAGACCTGTCCTGGTCTTGGTGTAGTATATCATTTTAACGTCAATTTCCTCCGAAAGCCGTCCCATGGCCTTGTAGGTATCGGGCTTTACAGAATACGGGGTATTGCCCACAAACCCGTCAATTCCACGTGCTTCCTCATCGGGTTCCGCCAGCCTGTACGTTGTACCCTTTCTTTCAGCCAGGGATGCAAGAATAGCCTTCTGAACATATAACCCGTTAAATGTTTTGTTTATAGTAAGATCCTCGACCCAGTTCCTTACCATTTCCTTGTCAATAAGGAGAATTGCCTTCTTCAGGTTCTCAACCTGGGCATAGATTTTGTCTGTTGCTTTTTCCATGGCATCAGGGTATCTTTCGGTGTACCATTCTTTCCAGTTTTCTATTGTGATCTCTTCTCCTGAATTCATGAATTCAGGAAACAGTTCCGAATTTGACCGACAACTGCCGGGCGTGTACCCTGTGCATTCTGATTGGCCCAGTTTATAAGCTGGGATGTGTACTTCGGAAAAGAGTACTCACTGCTTTCATTGTATTTTTTGATACTTTCGTTATTAAGCGTGTAAATCATGATTTTCCTCCGTTTTTGTATGCTGAATCAATATCTGAGCAGCAACAGGATAAATCAAGGATTCTCCTTGATCTCAACATATGTTTATTCCCGCTGCGTAAAGCTCCTGTTCAAATAATTATAAAACTCCTGGCCGGGCTGTTTCAAGCCGTCATTTTCAGCATCAACGAAATTCTTACCCGGCTTTATAAGAATATTAAGCAGTTCCATCAGCAGTATGCGGTTATTTGATTATAAAATCTCCGGGAACGGCCGTTTACTATTCTGCACGAAACCGGGAGAGGGAATGATAAACCTGCCTGCCCGGCTCACTGTATGAATAAAGAGAGCTGGACAATGTACCCGTCCCCTGGCCCAAGGGTAAAAAACAGTTATAACCAATTTTTTTATGTAACTTTGGTATTAAAATGATAGAATATAACAGGAAGAACGGTGGTTTGAAAGGAGTTGTCCTATGCCGGAGACAAACTGGGATTTCAATGAAACGGGTGTCTTTGACTGGATAGAAAGAGAGCTGAAACCAGAACCCTGTACATCCGAGGAATTCGTATACAATGAAATGGAATCACAGTCGGGATACAGCCTTCCGGTCATTTACCAGCCTTTTGATGCCGGTAATAAATGGCACTGGAGTGACAGGGGAATGCTCTTTGATTTTCTGTACTCAACAGACGGCGAAGGGAAAAAGCTGCTGGACTTCGGCCCTGGAGACGGATGGCCTTCACTGATAGTTGCACCGTTTGCCAGGGAGGTTATTGGGGTGGATTCATCCGAAAAACGTGTGAAGGTTTGTACAGAGAATGCCAGACGGCTGGGGATTCGGAATGCGAGTTTTGTAAGCTATAAATCAGGATCAAGCCTGCCCTTTGAAGATAATACCTTTGACGGGATCATGGCGGCATCATCGATAGAGCAGACTCCCGATCCAAGGAAAACCCTGAAGGAATTGTTCAGGGTTTTAAAACCGGGCGGGCGTATCAGGATTTTTTACGAGGCTTTAAGTGACTATAAGGGCGGATACGAAAGGGATATATGGATAGTGGGAATGGGCAACAGAACATGCAAACTTGTATTGTTCAACAGGGATCCTGATAATGAATATGCTCTTCAGTATGGTTTGACAATTGCGATGCCTGGGCGTGAACTGACAGAAAGATTATCGGATGGCGGAGAAGTAAGTTTTGAAAAGGTTTCGGTATCCTTTCTTGAAGAAATAAAAGGCATAATAACGCGGGCCCAGGTTCTGAAAACCATACATCCGTCAGCAAAAACATGGATTTCATGGCTGAAGGAAACCGGCTTTAAGGAGATATTGCCTGCATACAGCGGTGGTATGGCGGCAGTGAAACTATTCGATTTGTATACCGATGATAACCGTCCGTCTGACCTTGATTCAACAGATGAAGCAATTAAAAAGGTTGTAAGGATTGTAACAGGACTGGAGGCACCGGTCAGCCTTGATCCTATGATAACTGCAGTTAAATAATAACAGTAAGGAGTGTTGTTATGGTTTACGCACTGATAGGAGAGAGTTGTACAGGCAAATCCACAATTGCAAAAAAGCTGGCAGAGACGGTTTCTGCTGAAATTATAACCGGGAAGGATTACCTGAGAATGGCCAGGACCGAAAGCGAGGCAACCGCCGTTTTCCGCAAGAAACTTGCCGATGCCGTGAACGATGGAAATAATAATATAATCTATGTTGTTTCTGAAAAGGAACACGTTGATCTGCTGCCCCAGGGGGCGATAAAGGTTCTGGTTACGGCCAGGCTCGATACTATCAAGGAGAGGTTCCGCGCCCGCATGCACGGAAACCTGCCAAAACCGGTGGAACTGATGATAGAGCGGAAGCACGGAATGTTTGATGGCGGAGACTATGATCTCCGCGTTGACACGGACCGCGAAAATCCGGAAGAGATTTGTGCAAGGATTGTTGAGCTGAGTGCAAAATAAATATATTACGAGTAATAAATTGTGAAATAACCAGTACATCCCCTTATCCTGTTCAGATAATTTAACGGTTGGACCGCTGATGATTGGGAAAGCAGGAGGATTGCCGATAGTTCCTTCAGCGGCAAATATAAACTTCAGAGCATCGAAAATCAAACTTAAGCCCGGAATCAAAATTATTTATACAACAGCGCCTGAAAAATGAACCGCCGTTTCGGCGGTTTTCTTTCTGTATTGATATGAAACTGCAATGCATTTATAATCTTATTATCAGCATTTATCAGATATGTGCTTTAAGATACTTTGATAAAAACTTTTAAGAAGCGGTTATTGATTTCATGCTTTGAGGACGCCGGACATGCAGGGGTAAGTTAATCAACGTGTTAAAATCAGGTGCGGAAAGCATGGTTTATTGAAGTAATGCAGCCTGATGTATGCGGCAAAGGAGGATTAAGCTCCATGCAGCTTGACTTGAAAGATTATCTGGTAGTTGGAATTTCATCAAGGGCGTTGTTCGATCTTGAAGAAGAAAATAAAATTTACGAGGAAAAAGGGTTACAGGAATACTCGGAACACCAGATCAAACATGAGAATGAAATACTGAAACCAGGGGCCGGCTTCCAGCTGGTGAAGGCGCTTCTGAGAATTAATTCCCTTGTATCATCGGGCAAAAAGATTGAAGTTATTATCATGTCGCGAAACAGTGCGGACACCAGTCTTAGAATATTCAACTCCATTGAGCACTACGGCCTGGACATTACCCGTGCAGCTCTTGTTGGAGGGGCAGGCATTGCGCCGTATTTAGCTGCGTTTGATACAGATTTGTTTCTTTCGGCAAATGAAACCGATGTCCAGGAGGCAATAAACGCCGGGTTTGCAGCCGGGATCATATGCACTCATCCGGAGTTCCCCATTGATCCGTATAAGGAAATCGAGCAGATAAAAATTGCCTTTGACGGCGATGCTGTTTTGTTCTCGGACGAATCAGAGCGAATATACCAGGAACAGGGGCTGGAAGCATTTTTGAATCATGAGAAAATCAATGCGCGTAAGCCGTTGCCCGAAGGACCGTTTGCTAAACTGTTAAGAACCCTGTCGTTCCTTCAGAATGAATTCCCTAAGGATAAAGTACCGATCAGGACGGCTTTGGTTACCGCACGCAACGCACCTGCCCATGAAAGGGTTATACGGACTCTCAGGGAATGGAATGTTCGTATTGATGAAGCATTCTTTCTTGGCGGGCTTGAAAAAAGCAAGGTTCTTGAAGCATTTGGCGCGCATATCTTCTTTGATGATCAGCCCGCACACGTGGATCCGGCTTCAAAACATGTTCCTGCAGCAAGGGTGCCTTACAAAACCGGCTCTTCGCTGAACGGTACCCCCGGAGGCTGCTGAAAAATTTACTGTATCGTAATATAAAGACTGTCTCCGGTATAAGATGCCTGACTCTAAGAGAAGAGACAAACGGCCTGTAACTGGACGGATATGTTACGTTACCGGGTACTTAAGTAAATTATCCGGTGAAAGCAAAAGGAATAATGCAGATTTTTGACTAATCAATTAACCCGTAGTTCACTTTTAAAGCGGCTATAAAACCTTATCTTATTTTCAGCATATTTTCATGGCAAAAAATCCGTTGTGTGAACAGTTGGATCATGGCAAGAAATGTTAAGACCGTTTAAATAATAACTGGTACATTATATTTAGATACAAGAAATTACCAGCCATCAGGCAAGGTTTCCTGTAGTAAACAGGGTATGTTCATATGCATGGGAAGAATGGGTATGGACAAAATCCAAAAAATCAGTGAGGTTTTGCATTACATAGAAGATCACCTCGGCGAAATAGGGAATTATGAACAGGTTGCTGATGCCTTCTGCTTTTCACCGTATTATTTTCACAGGCTTTTTTCCGCTGTTGTAGGAAAACCCATTGCCGCATACATTCGTGAACGAAGGCTGGAAAAAGCTGCACTTTTACTTGCAGACCCGGATAAAACAATAACCTCTGTATGCTTTGAATGCGGATTTAATTCATCACAGGCTTTTAGCCGCGCCTTCAGGAACAGGTATGGAATACCGCCGGGTGATTACAGGATGCATGGCTATATGCCGGTGATTATGTCGGTTGAAGAAATTATCGGGAAATTTACCAGGAAACTTAAAGGAGGTATTCTTGTGCATCCCAGGATTATAAAAAAGGAAGAGTTGTTGATAGCAGGCATTACGGGAGACGGAAGCAAAACCTATGAGATATGGCAGAAATTCATGGGTCTTTATAAGAAGGTCGGGGTCAAAAACAAGTTGTCGGGAAATGGGTACGAGATTCGTATTTACAATGATTATGAGTGCAGGTGTCATGTGGGTGTTTGTGTGTCAGGCAGTGAAACCGACGATGCTTATACAGTAATGAAATTACCTGCATCCACCTACGCGGTATTTGAAGTTTATGTTGCCCGGGGGTATGACAGCGAAAATGACGCCATAGATGAATGGCTGGAAGCAAACAGTAAAAGGTATAAACAGCGCACAATTGACGGAGCCCCGTATGTAGTTGAGTATTATGATGAAAGATTCGAAGGTGACAGTGAAAACTCAATAGTTGAAATATGGATACCGATAGAATCTGTTAAGTAAAGAAACCGCAGCCTGCTGTCAGCACGATTGGCAAACCCGGGTACGAAAAACAGTGTATCATGAACGTATAAATTTAAATAGTATTCCGGGCGTAAATTGAAAACGTGAGTGCATAAGCGGGAAAAAAGAAAGGGGTTTTTATTATGGCCGGGAAGCAGGACAGGCTGTTTTCTGCACAGGTACACAGAATGTGCTTTGATCAGGATTACATATATACATCGGTGGCCCGAAATATTACCAAATGGGATAAAAAAACAAAGGAACGGGTTTCTTCCTTTGATGTTCCGCCAAATGATAACCTGAGAAAAGGGGCGTTGCTGTGTACAGATGAGCACAATATCTATTTCAACAGCATTTACTTTTTTCATGTCATGGACAAGAAGACAAATGAAATGATATATCAAAAGCGGTTCGGGACAGACAACAGCTCGGATTTTGACCTTGGAAATATACTTGTTGACGAAAAGCAGGTCTATTTTCCAATGCGCAACAGGGGGCTTGTTGTTGTAGACAAAAATGATTATGAAAATGTAAGGTATCTGAACAAGGATAAGGGAAGCGTATGGGCACTGGATCATGACGAGAGCACGGTATATTTCGGAGGCGTTGACTATAACATTTACGCCTTTGACAAGTCAACCCTTACTCTTGCCTCCGTTTTTTCAGGCCACAAGGGAAATATTCATTTCATATACTCCTTTAAGGAATATATTGTTTCGGTATCTGCAGATAATTCAATTATTGTATGGAATAAAAGCAGCGGCTCGATACTGCATCAGTTAAGGAAAGCAGGGTGTTCCCTGGGACGCGCTATAATGACCGATAAGTACGTTGTCTGTGTAGCCAAAAATACGATAAGGATCTGGGAAACCGGTACCTGGAGCCTTATTGCAGAATCCGGGGCATTCGGGACCATGTTTTTCGATGATGGTTTCATATATCTTGCCGACAGAAACGTACCCCGTGTTGCAGTACTTACTGTAGAGGATATTATAAGAGAGGGGCGGATCATGTAAATGAACCTGTTGAATTTTATGAGTGAATTGACAGCCCGAATAAAGAATTTTTGACGGGTTAAAACATTAAAGCATAATTACAGTAGAAATTATAAAAACATGAATTGGTATTATGTTATATAACTGCTTTAACTCCCGATATGGCATACCGGGAGTTTTTAACTGTTATACCTGTCAGCTTGCTTGCAGCAGCTATAAACAGGAAGCAGATAAAGATTACCGCTGTTTATTGGTATCACATCCTTTTTCAAAATGCAATAAAAGATATATAATAGTCATTAATTAAGTAAAAGAAAGAATTTTGTCGATTAATCTGATAACTGCTTTTTTGCGGAATAATAGCATTTATAATGCAACAATTTCTTAACGGGGGAATGCATATGTTTTTAAGCGGGGTACAATACTCAGAGCTGGATTCAATTCTAAAGGAATTTGAAGTGGGTATAAGGGGGTATGTTTGCACTACTATATTAAATAAATACACAACAGTCAGTTCATTTACAAGTGTTATGGAAGAGCTCAGAAGAAAGTTCGACACCTCTGCTTTAGCGGTAAGACCAATGATGATGCAGAAGTATTTTTCAAAAGTATCAAAATGGTCAAAGCAATCTTCTGTAAAAGAATTATACCAGGCAATGGTATTTACTAACGAGTGTTTCAAAAGACGGGAGCTGTTTGATGATGATAATGTTCCATATGTAAGCGATATTATTGATTTGATAATATTGTTTTATAATCCCGATTTTCTAAGTTTCTCCGGAAGATTTGATTCTCCTGAAGTATTGGAGAGTTACTTACTGCTGTTTCACAGGATCAGGAATACTACTTCCCACCCTGCTTCCAAAAGAGTCAGCTATGAAGATGCACGGGAACTTATCCAGTTTATCCTGATGTGTCTTACGATTATAGACAGTGATTATTTCTGGTTTGTTGACCCTATGACAATAAAACTTAAGATTAATGACTTTTTGAGCAAGCTGGACGGGGATATCGGGGTTTTGCATAACCTGAATGAAACCAATCAGAAAAATTATAAAAAACTGCTTTTAAGGGATAATGAACTTGATATGATTAACCAGTACCTGGTCGGATACAGGAGAAGTGCCGGCAGCGTGCTTCTGCATGGATACGGAGGCGTAGGCAAAACAGCAGTGGCCATAGAGTTTTGCTATAACTTGCTGAAGAGGGCCGCCGATGATGATAAAAAATATGATTTCATTATATGGACATCTTCAAAGGAAGAGGAACTGGTATATGACAGGGGCGGAGTAATAAAGATAAGAAACATCAGACCACAGTACAGCACATTTGACGATTTTCTGGACATAGTAAAAAATGTATTGAAACTGGATCTGTCAAGCAGCTGCGATGATGTTATTCATTACTTCGAATCGGTTAAGAGCGGGCTTATAGTTATAGACAATTTCGAAACAATAAAAGACGAGGATCGCAACAGGTTCAGGGATTTTATTTACTCATGCCCGAATAAAGTACAGTTTTTACTTACATCCCGTGAGTATGTGGATATTGCAGACAAACATGTGGAGATCAAGGGTTTCAGGGAATATGATATTGGCATTAAGTTTATACAGGACTACTGCAGTATCAATTCATATGAATACGATTTTGACGATGCTGATGTTAAGGTTTTCCTGGAAGAGTCATGCGGAAATACCCTGGTATTAACTTTAATGCTGAACAGGATTTTCGAAGGCAAAATGGATCTCAAATCAACAATTAACAGTCTTCGCCAGAGCACACGGCATGAAGTGGAAGTTATTGCAGATTTCATGTATAAAAACATGTTTGATTCGGTGATTAAGGAACTGGAGGAGAAATATCCGTCAATCAGGAATGTATTGAACATCATGCTTTTATACAGGGAGCCGATAGATTTTTATTCACTGAAGGAACTAACATTACTTCCCGCAAAACATTTAGAAGAGATATTATCAATATTTGTACGGAAATACATAGTTGATCTGGTTAACGGATTGTATGAGCTGAATGAAATGGCAATAAAGTTTGTTGCGCTGAAGCTGATTCCTGATAATAATACTGTAAAACAACTGATAAACTCTATTGACGAACACAAAAAAGCAATTGAATCGGCTTTAAGCAAGTTACTTAATGATAAAGACAAGTATGATACACTCAGGCCAATAATTGATGACTGGCAGCCTACATCAAAATCTGAAACAATAGCGATTGCCCAGGCTTATCAGATGTATGGCGAATGCGCTAAAAAACTTGGCCCAAGTTATAATCGCATGTCAATTTCAATGGAAGCGTTTGACGAATTATTGAATAAAATCAGGGAGGAATTTGATAAAATTAGTGACAGAAGCGGACACCCGTATATTAAATTCCAAAAAGCAAGGATTCTGAAACTGTTTCTGGAGAAAATAGGCAGGGATAATCCCCGTTTTAACGAACTTCTTGATGAAATCAACTCATCTTATGACAATGCCTATGTTGATATTTATACAAGGTATACCAATATTTTGTCCACTCAAAGCTACTGTGCATTCTTAATGTTGTACGGGATATTTCAGCTGGTTGACCGGAAGAGGTACAGTGAGGCGGTTAAATACCTGGAAGATGCTTCAGCAAGGTATGAAAACATTCATGGAAGTGAACTGAATAAGGCGAATTGCTATTTCTATTTAAGCAATGCCTGTTGTTTCACATACCTGGAAACTGAACAGAAAGCGTATTTGCAAAAAGCGACAATGTCAATTATTGAAGCTGTTAAGTATTTTCAAAAATTATTGGAGTCAAATCCAAAGCATAAGCAAAAACTGGATGACCTGTATATCATGAATTTGTTTGTCCAGTGCATGAACAATAATATTAAGAAAGGTGAGGCCAAAGCAAAACTGAAGGATCTTAATACAATGAGAAAGCATTTAAGACCGTTAATTGAAAAGATTAAACTTTATATCTTTTATGAAAAGGATTGTAATTAAAATAAATACTTAACGAAAGTTGTGAAAAGATAAATATACATTACTGAAATAAAGTTCGTTCAGAATAGATTCAATATATCCATGCAGGAAAATATCATTATGAATTTGCGAAATATATTGAAATCGTAAAAAACTGTTTGGCTCCCGGCAAAAATTCCGGGAGCTTCTATTTTAACACTTTCAAGGTTAGCCTGCAGTTTGTACATATTTTTCAGAGATGCATGATGGACAAATTCAGGATAATATGTTATAAAACAACTGACTAATGTACAGAATACGTGTAGAAAAAAGGATAACAAGGGAGATGTAGTTTTATGAAGAACTCAATCAAGTGTTTACTTGTTTTTATTCTGGTTTTATCAATGTCGTTTTCTTCGTCCTGTGCACCCTCCGCGGAGCAAAAAGATGTGCAGGATAACAGGCGCATAGGTGATACCGGGAAGGAGCAGGAGATAACCGTTAAGGAACAGGTTCTCCTGGACAGGGACGGAGTTAAGGTAACCCTGAAGGGATTTGATCCTGATGCCTTGTTTGGGCCTTCTCTCGAAGTCCTTGTTGAAAATAACAATGAATATTCAATTACCGTTCAGACAGCTGATGTTGTTGTTAACGGGACAATGCAGGATACCATATTTTCCTGCGAAGTATCCGGCGGTAAAAAGGCGAATGATGAAATGACAATAGATCAGTCAGGGTTGGACACTGCAGGAATAGAAAAGATTAAGGATGTTGAAATCAGGTTTCACGTTGTAAATACAGATACCATGGATACAATTTTTGATTCCGAACTGGTTACCGTAACGATTTCGGATGACCCGTCCTATGTTCAGGAGTATGACGACAGCGGTTTTCTGGCGATGGATAAAAACGGTGTTAAAATTGTGTTTCAAAAACTGGACAATGAAAGTTTCTGGGGAACAGAGGTTTATGTATACGTGGAAAATAACAGGGATGAAGATATTGTGGTCCAGATTGATGAAATATCAGTTAACGGCTATATGATAACCCCCATATTTTCATGCGATGTCCTGCCCGGGAAAAAAGCCTTTGATACAATGGCATTCCTTGATAGTGATCTGGAAGAGAATAATATAACATCTATTGAGGAAATGGAACTGGTTTTCAATGTTATAGACAGGAATACATGGGATACCATTTTTTCTTCCGACACTATAACCGTTAATTTTGAAGGGCAGTAAGTGGTTTTTTTGTAAGTCAGGCTGTATAAGATTTACATCATGAATAACCGCAAAAAGCCAGACTTTCACACAGCTGATATCGTTAAGCATGAAACGGGCTGAAAATGTTTTTCACCCGTTTTTTTGATACATACATTCACGCAAAATTTTAAGAAATTGAAGTAATTTTTTTCCTCGTTTTTGCAATTCACGCACAAAAATATGCAATTTATGCAAAACCTGTTGACAGATCCTTTTTTCATTCATATCATATTTACAAAT
>ENA-OWOZ01003090-OWOZ01003090.1-bioreactor-metagenome-genome-assembly--contig:-NODE-3090-length-11449-cov-51.683081_pt1 | contig 11449 bp, 7 predicted proteins | sample MGYA00238140_ERZ651804 | MGnify/ENA primary metagenome ERZ651804 (study PRJEB26910, sample SAMN07631232) | bioreactor metagenome | isolation source: Switchgrass digestor | place: USA: Dartmouth... | reverse complement strand
GGCCCTTCGGCGGGCATAACCCTGGCGACGGCAATGATTTCGGCGCTTACCGGGATTCCCGCGAAAAAGAACGTTGCCATGACAGGCGAGATTACTCTGCGCGGCAAGGTATTACCGATAGGCGGGCTTAAAGAAAAGGTCCTGGCAGCCCACAGAGCCGGTGTGAATACAGTTTTATTACCTGTTGGAAATAAAAAGGACATCAATGATATTCCGGAGAATACCAGGAAAGAGATTCGCCTGATCCCTGTTTCCCACATGGATGAAGTAATCAGGTACGCTCTTGTGAGGAAACCCCAGGTCAATAAACAGCGCCGGACTCATGATGTTATTTTAAACCATGCCTCCGAGGAAGCGGCGGTATCACTGGAAAACATAAATTAATATAAGCGTCAAATTTCCAGGTTACAGTGTTTTCTTCAGAGATAATATGTTATTATTATGATAATAATTGTATTATTTGCATTATATTTTACAGAGGAAGAACATGATATCGCCGAAATCTAAAAGACCTTATATTTTTACGAATATTTCTTCGTGTTTGCGCGTAATTCTTTGCACCAGTGTGCTAATATTGTTGACTGTAATTACTCTTACCGGATGTACAGGGAATCAGGATAATATACTCCCCCCTATTTCAGAGGGTGGAATACTCGACCTTACCGAATGGGATTTTGAAAAAAACGGGGCAGTGAACCTTGATGGGGAATGGGAGTTCTATTGGAAGCAGTTATATGATCCCCGTCATTTTCTAAGCGGGATCAGTTCAATGGATAAAAAAATTATAATGCTCCCACGTTCATGGAACGGATATGAAGTGGAAGGTGTTCCTATTGAAGGCACGGGATATGCGACTTTTCGTCTTATAATACGGTTGCCTGAAAATGACAAATCAATGTCTATGGAACTACCTTCCATTTATACTGCTCACAAATTATGGATAAACGGAGAACTGTTATCTTCCGATGGACAGGTGAGCGAAGCAAGCGAAGGGAGTGAACCTAAGCATTTCCACAAGGTTATATCAGTACCGCAAAGTAGTGATACCTTAGAGATTATAATACAGGTATCCAATTACATGCACAGACGTGGGGGAATATGGCAGCCGATCAAATTTGGGAACAGCGAAGATATACTGAAACTGCGTGAACGCCAGGTGTTCATTGACATGACGCTGTTTGGAAGTCTGCTTATAATGGGGATATATCACCTCATGCTCTATGCCTTCAGGCGAAAGGACAGATCACCGCTGTATTTCGGGATCTTTTGCTTATTGGTCTCTCTTCGCATACTATTGGTTGGCGAGATCATACTTCTGTATTTTTTCCCTGAAATACCACAGGAATTTGCTTTGAAGGTGGAGTATTTTACGTTCTATCTTGGAATAACATTCTTTACACTTTTCATCCATGCTCTTTTCCCTAAGGAAGTGCCGGGGAAAGTGAGTTGGTTTATCTCTTCGATAGGTTTTGGATATTCTCTTATAGTCGTTGTTACAAAGGCATACTTTTATTCAACGATATTGATTTATTATCAGGTATTTACTTTTCTTGTGTGTACATACCTGCTGATAGCACTTTTAATCGCTCTTTCAAGGAAACGTGAGGGCGTGCTTCTGGTCATGACTGGTTCTATTATTTTTATAATTGCAGTCTTCAATGATATTTTTTACTTTAACGAGAAGCTCTTTACAGGAAATCTTACACCAGCTGGTCTCTTTATATTTGTCCTTGCCCAATCTTTTGTTATATCCAGCCGTTTTTCAAAAGCATTCAAAGCGGTGGAGCATATGTCTGAGCGTCTGATTTCTATGGATAAGCTCAAGGATGAATTTTTAGCTAATGTTACTCATGAACTCCTGACACCTTTAAATGGTATGATAGGGATTGCTGAATCAATTAACGAAAGTGATACAGGAGAGCTCACCAATCAGCAAAAAAGTGACCTTTCACTCGTTGCTTCAAGCGGAAGACGTTTGGCTATACTCGTGCATGACATACTGGATTTCACAAAATTAAAGAATAATGACATTAGTCTAATAACAAAGAAGGTTGATATCAGAAGAGTTACCGAAGTCGTGCTTTCTCTTTGCAGACTGCTTGCGGCAGGTAAGAATTTAAAACTTCATAATGATGTACCTGATGACCTGCCACAGGCAGAAGCAGACGAGAATCGCCTTCAGCAAATATTTTACAACCTCATAGGCAATGCCATAAAATTCACTCCATCAGGCAGCATCAGAATCTCGGCATCTGTAAAGGGTAGTTTTATAGAGGTGGTCGTCGCAGATTCCGGGATTGGTATACCTGCCGATAAAATCAATAGCATTTTTAATGACTTTGAGCAGTTGAACACCGGACTGTCTGGATATTCAGGAATAGGCCTGGGGCTTGGTATAACAAAAAAACTTGTTGAATTGCATGGAGGTACCATCAGGTGTGAATCGGAGCAGTCTGTTGGCTCCAGATTCATATTTACACTTCCATTAAGCGCTGTCAAAAATAATAACGGCATAATAGAAAACAGCATCAGGCCAGCTTCTGAACATGAGAAGAATGAAGTGGCGTTGACCACAGAGATCCAAACCGGTAATGAGAGAGGCAGAATTCTTGTAGTAGATGATGAACCGATAAACTGCAAAATACTAGTAAGCCAGTTGAGTATGGAGAACTATCTGGTTGAAACCGCAGCCAGTGGGAGTGAGGCACTTGAGAAGCTCAGAGATGGTGAAGAGTTCGACCTTATCATATTGGATGTGATGATGCCGGAGATGTCCGGATTCGAGATATGCCGTTTAATCAGAAGCAAATACTCACTTGTGGAACTGCCGGTGCTGATGCTGACTGTAAGAAACCGGATCGAAGATATACTGCAGGCTTTTGAAAATGGTGCTAATGATTACTTATCCAAGCCTTTTGACAGAAAGGAAATGCTGGCTCGCGTCAGAACTCTGATAGGAATGAAGACAGCCATGGAGCAAGCTGTTGATTCTGAACTCAAATTTTTACAGGCACAAATCAGACCACATTTTATATATAATGCGCTGAACACTATTATGGGGCTTTGCCTTACAGAGCCTGAGAAGGCATATGAGCTGATAGGGCAACTTAGTAATTATCTTCAGGGCAAGTTCCGTTTTATAAACACCAACAACTTAATCACGCTGGAAGATGAGCTTGAACTTGTAAAATCATACGTTAATATTGAGCTTGCCAGATTTGGCGAACGACTCAAGGTTGAATATCATATCGAACGGGGGATCACATTTAAAATGCCCCCACTGATTCTGCAGCCCCTGGTTGAGAATGCTATCAAGCATGGTATTTATCCAAAGAGTGAGGGAGGTACTGTCAGCATTTCAGTATGCCGGGAAAAGGATTCAATTAAAATCCTTATAAGTGATGATGGAGCAGGGATGCCTCAGGCTATGGCAGACTCAATATTAGATGGACAGGCTGAGATTAGCGGCATAGGTATCCGCAATGTTGATAAAAGATTAAAGAAACATTATGGATGCGGTCTTAAAATAGTAAGTGAAGTTGATAAAGGTACAACAGCCGAAATCTTAATTCCATACTATAAAATAAATGAGGGCAGTATTAATGAAAGTAATGCTGATTGACGATGAATTGATGGCTTTGGAAAATTTAAAGCATGTATTGGAGAAATGCAGGAAGGTTAATATTATAGGTGCTTTTACCGATCCGCTTGAGGCACTTCAGAAATTTGCCGAACTCAAACCGGACGCAGTATTTTTGGATATTGAGATGCCGCAGGTTAACGGATTTACATTGGCTGAAGAAATGTACGGGATTTTACCGGAAATCTGTATAGTATTTGTAACAGGATATGATGAATATGCTTTGAAAGCTTTTGAGATAAATGCCGTAGATTATATTTTAAAGCCGGCCAGTAAAACACGGGTTGAACGAACTATCAGCAAATTGATTAAAAATCGGGGTACCATTTATGAAAATGGGCAGGTTAAAAATAAAGACAGCATTATAGGTACATATTTTAAAAAACAGATTAATAAAATAATTGCCTGGAAGGGAGAAAAAATACTGCTGCTAAATCCAGATGAGATTTTATGTTTTTATTCAAGTGAAGGAAAGGTAACTGTTGTTACTGAAAGAGGACAATTTATGGTCCGCAATACATTGAATTACTGGGAAGAGCGTCTTTCCGGATCCAATTTTTTCCGTTGCCATAGAGCTTTTTTGATAAATCTTGACAAAGTCGAGATGATTCGGCCAATGTTTAATAACACATACGATATTAAGCTTTCCAAATATCCCCATAATATTCCGGTAAGCCGTAAATATGGCAAGCAATTACGGAATATTATTGGATTATAAACATTTCTTATTCCTCATATCTGACCACTTATTCATGTAATTGACCTTCTGTCGGCAAAATACTGCCTTTTGTCTAAAATCCAAATTTTATAGCTTTTTCTGGGTAATATTCCTTTAGATTAGAATAGTAACTTCATAGAAGTAACGCATGATAGTCACACTGTGGAGTAATGGAGAGGGGGATCAATGATTATATGGATCAAGGTCTGTCTCCTGATGATCGGATGAGGGACAGCAAATATATATTTTAGGATGGGAGGTCAATATGAAAAAAATAGTATCTGCGCTGATTATTATTTCACTGTTATTATCACCGATTGCAGGCTTAAAAGCCTACGCGGCCAGTGATCTGGATGAATTAGTTCTGGAAACGCTGTATCTCGTAAATGCACGACGTGAAAGAGAGGGGGCTCCGCCGTTCACAACATCCAATGAACTGCAGGAAGCCGCAAACGCGCGTATTGATGAGGTCATTCAGAAAAACAGCTGGATGCGTCCCGATGGCACAGAGTTTTACACAATATTTGAAGAATATGGGGCGAAATTTGACAGCTATTGCGATGAACTCCGTTTTGTGGGTCCGCTGACAGCCCGTGAAGCAGCTGTAAGAATGTTTTCCGGCAGATATAGCGCTGCGCTGGATCCCGACTATTTAAGCGTCGCGATTGCAGTAAGAGCAGTACAGGATACACTTTACTGGGTAGCTCTTTATTCAGATGTAGCGGGTGAGGCCATCCAAAAACCATCAGCCGTACCAAAAGCTCCTGAGGCACCAAAACCTGCACCCGAGGCGAAAGTCAACTATGAGGAAGAAGTAATAAGGCTTGTTAATGAGGAACGAGCAAAAGCAGGACTTAATGCTTTGGAAACTTCCACAAACCTGGCATATGCCGCTCAGGCGCGTTCCATGGAATTGACCGAGGAGTTCGGCCATGATCGTCCCGATGGAAGTCGGTATTATACTATACTGAATGAGTATGGGATAACAACATATAATCTTGCAGGCGAAAACATCGCATTCGGTCAGAAAACGCCGAAATCTGTTGTAACTGCATGGATGAATTCGAAAACCCATAGAGATATCATATTGAATGAAAGCTTTAATTACATGGGGGTGGGCTATTATCTGGATGGTACTGTTCCATATTGGGCACTGCTTTTTATTGAAGGTGAAATAGATTCAGACAGCCCGGCAGTTGAGCCGCCTCCGTCTGAAAAGCCCGTCCAGGTAGTTGAAACCGGCCAGGCAGGAAATATCAAAGGTATAGAAATTGCCCAGGTCATGGGAAAAGGCCAGTCTATAACAAATGGCGAACTTTACTATATGCGTACTTTAGTTGCCGGTAAAAACACTGCAATACTGGTTGAACTGGAAAAACCGGTGGAAGTGGACCCCTCAGGCAATACGCAATATGTTGTGGTATCAAAAGACGGAAAAGATATAGCCAGGCTAAAACCGCTGAGTTCAGCAGGAAAATCGAATTTGATTCAATTCGTACCTAAAAATATAAATGATGTCGGCAGCTGGGCAGCGGGCAACTATACAATTACTGCAGTAATAGGAAATGATAAAAGCAGTGTTAATGTAAAGTTTGAAGAACGCATGGTAATGCGTGTGCTGGCAGTTCCTATCAAGGGCAACTGGGGCGGAAAAGTTGAGAGCTGCAAAGGTGAGTGGAAAACCGGCGGTAAATTTACTCAAACTGTTTATCCGCTGAAAAACGGCGGGCTTATCTGGGAACTCGCGCCCGAAATGGATTTAAGCGCGTCTAAATATGATCTGACAACTGATGAGGGTATGTATGAAGTTTGGAATGCCCTTAAAGGAAAACAAACCAATGACAACAGATATACCCTTATTGTGGGATTCGTCCGCAACAGGCAGGGCGATGACGGCAGCACCATGGGATATACCTACGGAATGCCGGCAACTATTGTAACTGAGTCAGACCAGGATATGCTGGCAACAGTCGCCCATGAGATAGCGCATTGCTATGAAGTCGGTGATGAGTACAGCGGCGGATCTATCAACATGGCTGTAAATCCTGCTCCATACGGCATGGAAGGCAGTGACTGGAGCGGAGAAGAGGAAATCACAGCAAACAAGCAGTTTGTTAAAGGTGATCCGGATAATTATGGCGAGGGTTCGCTTATTCTGCCTGAACAACATGCATATGAAGTTTATGGACGCGGCTTGCTGGGAACCATGGTAAGCTTTATGGGTTCCGGCGGCGAACAGTCTCAATACTGGATAACATCAGCGATATGGGAACAGCTCTTTAAGAGTTTTATTCCCACAGGAAGAATGGTATCATCATCCGATGGCCAGGCTGATGAAAATGCCGGTGAAGAAGAATTGGTAAATCTTATTGATATTTCAGGCGTAGTTTACAAGGATGGCTCCATTCGCTTAGATCCATCTTATCAGTATGAAGGTTCATGGGAATATGTTGAGGAACAAACGGGAAAAGGATACTTTGTCGTACTGCTCGATAAGGACGAAAATGAACTCTACAGGGAAGAGTTCGGAGTTTCCTTCAAATCGGCTACAAATCCGCCAAGAGATATTGACAAGGCTCCTTTCTCTGTGACCCTGGAATACTCGGATGCTGTTCAGTTCCTGGAAATACGCAGCGGCAGTGAAACAATTTATCGTGAAGAAGTCTCCCCAAACAAGCCGGAGATAGCATTTAAACAAATAACGGCGGAAGGTGAAATGTCCGGCAAATATACGGTTGAATGGCAGGGAGAAGATAAAGACAACAACAAGATTTTCTATGAACTCTGGTATGCGCCGAGTGAAGATTATTGGATATGCCTTGCAAAGGATATCAATGAAACCTCCTATGAGGTAGACTTTGATACATTGCCGGGCGGCAGGGAAGCAGCCTTCCACTTATATGCAACAGATGGAATCAACACAGCTTATGTCAAGAGCGGATCTTTCAGTGTTGCTTATAAACCGCCCGAAATAATAGACAGGCAAACAGAACCGCAAGTCTTTAAGGTAACCGACGAAATATATGTGGAAGTGGATGTATACGATCCTCAGGATGGTTATATGTATGAACCTGAAGGACAGATTAAATGGACCGACAGCAAGGGTGAAGTCGTATCTGAAGATTATGCCCTGTTGCTTTTCCCATACGAACTTTCTGTCGGTGAACATACATTCACCATGACAGCTACAAACTCCGGTGGTTTGTCTGTATCAGCCGAATATAAGTTCATAATCGAAAATGACGAATCTGCCCTGCCGCAGAGCTGGTCAAGGGAAGAATTCAAAGAAGCGATGATGTTAGGTCTGGTTGATCCTTCACTTATGTATGGCTATTCTAATAATGCAAGCAAGCTGGACCTTGCGATGACTGCTGTCAACCTTTACTTCCAGCTTGCTGAGGAGATTGAGGAAATAGAGCTTGGTGAGGAGTCACCATATACCGATTATGATGACGATAATGGATATGCAGAGATGGCAGTAAAATTTGGCTTTTTAACTGCGGAAGGCGATAAATTCGAACCTCAGAAAACCGTTACGCGCTCAGAAGTTCTGGATGTCTTCGCCAAGGTACTTGAAAAATCAGGTTTCAAGGTCGATCAAAACCGGGAATTTGCCGGGAATTACGTTGACATTGATTCTCTGACCGGTACCTCAAAGACAAACGCAGCATATTTCAATTCACTGGGCGTTATTATCGGCGATGGTGACAGAAGGCTTCACCTGCTTGATCTTGCAACACGTGAACAAGTTGTTGTAATCGCCAAAAGAATTGCCGATAATATAATGGAATGATTAAAACTCTCAGCAATGGGATGTATTAAGGCGGGAGTGTTGAAACTACCCGCCTTTTCTTTGTGAATAATTTTCTACAGTAATAAAATCCGTAGGGTAATTACAAATAAATAAGACAGGCGCTGGACTATATTATTCTGTGATATAATAATTACACCTGTTTTTTTATAATATGTAAGGCTAATTATCAGGAGGCAGCGCAAAAATATGCTTTTTATCAAGAATGCGAAAATACTTACCATGGCGGGTAAGGAATACGAAAACGGATACATTTCAGTGAAGGATGGGAAAATTACAGATTTAGGTGATATGGTGTCAATGCCCGGGACGGAAGCTGGGGATACGGTTATCGATGCAAAAGGTATGATCCTGATGCCCGGTCTGGTCGATGCTCATAGTCATATAGGCATGATGGAGGATTCGGTAGGGTTTGAGGGTGATGATGTCAACGAGATGACTGATCCGGTCACTCCTCATTTAAGAGCCATAGATGGGATCTATCATGGTGACAGAGCTTTTAAAGAAGCTTATCGAAACGGGGTCACGACAGTAGTGACCGGTCCCGGCAGCGCAAATGTCATAGGAGGGCAGTTTGCGGCACTGAAAACATACGGGCGCAGCGTGGACGAGATGGTCATCAAAGCTCCATGCGCCATGAAGTTTGCATTCGGGGAAAACCCAAAAACAGTCTACCATGAAAAACATCAGCTTCCCACGACCCGTATGGCTACGGCAGCCCTTATAAGAGAGCAGCTGTTCAAGGCAAAAGAATATCTGGAGAACCTTGAAAAATACGAAGCAGATAAGGAAGAGAACGAGAAGCCTGATTTCGACATGAAGCTGGAAGCGCTCATTCCGGTCATCAAAAGGGAATTGGTGATAAAAGCCCATGCCCACAGAGCCGACGATATCATGACTGCTATCAGGATCGCAAAGGAATTCGACCTGGACATGACTCTCGACCATTGCACAGAGGGCTGGATGATAGCCGATATACTTAAGGAAAGTGGTTATGATGTCATCCTGGGGCCTATCCTGACAGACAGGTCCAAGATAGAACTCAGGAACCAGACTCTTAAAGCACCCGGGATCCTGTCGAAAGCAGGAATCGATGTTGCCATAATGAGCGACCACCCCTGCGTTCCCAGCCAGCACCTGATGCTTTGCGCATCGCTGGCCCATCGTGAAGGGATGCCGCAGGAAGAAGCCCTGAAGGCCATAACTATAAACGCAGCGAAGAGTGTAAGGCTTGATGACCGAATAGGCAGTATAGAACCGGGGAAAGATGCTGATATGGTCATTTACACAGGTCATCCCTTAAACCATATGAGCAGGGTGAAAATGACATTTATCAACGGGAAGCTCGTGTATGAAAATAATGAAGGATAAGGAAATGCCGAAGGACGTCCAGGTGTTCAAAACAACGTCTGAAGAAGAAACCTATGAACTTGGGAAAAGGCTTTCACAGGAGCTGAAGCCCGGCGATACCATAAGCCTTGAAGGTGACCTCGGGACAGGGAAAACAGCCCTGACTAAAGGGATCGCTGCAGGCCTGGGCATAGAGGTTCCCATTACCAGTCCTACCTTTACATTGGTCAATACTTATGTGGGCAGGACGACCCTGAACCATTTTGATGTCTACAGGATCGACGACTCCGAAGAGCTTCTGGCCATCGGATGGGATGACTATTTTACGGGAGATGAGATCAACCTGGTGGAATGGGGCGACAAGGTTGGGGACATCCTGCCGCCTGGCACCATGCGCATCAGACTGGAACGTGACAGTACAGAGCCCAATACCCGTTATATAAGTGTAGAAAGAAGGTAACGCGATGCTGACCCTTGCCGTTGATACTTCGGGGGTTGTTGCCTCATGCGCCGTTGCAGAGGATAAAAAGGTCGTAGCCGAGCTTTCGGTACAGTACGGAAAAACACACTCGAAGAAGATAGTACCCATGCTGAAGAATGTCCTGTCCATGATAGACAAGGACTTCAGTGATATCGACCTGTTTGCTGCGGTCATCGGACCTGGTTCCTTCACTGGATTAAGGATAGGGGTAGTTACAATAAAGGGTCTTGCCTATTCGCTTAAAAAGCCTGTGTGCGGCATACCTACCCTTGACTCCCTTGCCTATTCGATGCCTGATTTCAAAGGTATAATCTCTCCCATGCTTGATGCGCGGAATGACCAGGTCTTTACGGCGTTTTACCGTAAAGCAGGTAACAAGCTGGATAAACTGACTCCGGATCTTGGGATACATATAGATGAATGGCTGAACTACATTGAAGATTTCAATGAAGATGTCCTGATCCTTGGAGATGCGGTGCCCATGCATTATGATATGCTTTCCGGAAAGCTTGGGGACCGCGTGATATGCGCAGGACAATCTATGGCATACCAGAGAGCTTCGGCTGCCGCCCTTCTGGCCGAGGAGGCATATTACGCCAACAAGGCTGTGAGCGCCTTCGAACTGGAACCGCTTTACCTCCGCAAATCCCAGGCCGAGCGGATGAAGGACCTTAAAGGATGAAAAACTTTATAGACAGGCTGTGTACAAACTAACCTATGATATTTGAATATACAATATCAACGGCTGTAGCCTGCAGCGATTTATCGCTCCGTGAATTCATCCGGGATTCAATGTCGTTAAAAACGAATCAATAGATTCGTTGGCTCCGCAATCCATGCTCCGCTTTAAATCGCCTGCAGGCACGCCGTTTTGCACAGTTATACGAGGTACCGTTATGGAACACATAAAGACCCTGATCCGTCCCATGGAGAGAAGGGACCTCGACGAGATCGCCGAGATGGAGAAAATGTGCTTCAGCCTTCCATGGACCAGAACAATGTTTGAGGATGAACTTTTCAATCCGGATGCATATTATCTGGTCGCCGAAACTGATGGTAAAACAGTGGGTTATATTGGCTTCTGGAAGATCCTCGATGAAGGGCATATAACCAATATAGCAGTCCATCCCGATTTCAGAAGACGGGGCTATGGAAGGGAACTCATCGCCGCCATGATCGGCAAGGCGAAGGAGCTTGGTATAACAGCGGTAACGCTGGAAGTAAGGATAAGCAATAAAACAGCAATATCACTTTATGAAAGCTTCGGGTTCCTCGCAGCCGGGGTACGTAAGAAATACTACTCGGATAATGATGAGGATGCCCTGATCATGTGGCTTAAACTGTAGAATACAACATATCCTATCACAAACACTCCCGCTGTTTCATATTTTTTCATAGTGGTAGATAGAATGATATGAAAGAGGAAACCGGGGGTGTTTATATGGCGGT
>ENA-OWOZ01003087-OWOZ01003087.1-bioreactor-metagenome-genome-assembly--contig:-NODE-3087-length-11456-cov-4.611126_pt1 | contig 11456 bp, 17 predicted proteins | sample MGYA00238140_ERZ651804 | MGnify/ENA primary metagenome ERZ651804 (study PRJEB26910, sample SAMN07631232) | bioreactor metagenome | isolation source: Switchgrass digestor | place: USA: Dartmouth... | reverse complement strand
AACAATTTTTACATCATTTTTTTCGATATATACTTTGTCAGTTACTATGACATTAGCAGTACTTGCTATGTCTCGTAGAGCAACCCAATCAGTAGCAATCAAGTCAACATTTTGAGTATTGTTAGGAGTTGAGAGAGTTGACGTAATAATTACGGCCCAATTCTCTGGATCCCATTCAACTTGAGCTCCCAATGCCTCAGCTACGAACCGAATAGGAACAAATACTCGACTATTAATCATTTGAGGGGCGACATCTGTTTTTATCTCCTGCCCGTTTACAATTAATTTGATGGGATTGCTTGCCCAGGCGATGCCGGAAATCAGCAATGTGGCCAACAAAAAGCCTACAATCATACCTTGTCCAAATTTTTTCATTTTTTAAAACACCTCCTTGAATGTTAGTTTACCAAATTTAGCATCAAAAATACAGAGAGGAGATGATAGCACGTGGCACTAAAAGAAATGTATCCAGGCATGATAAATAGCCCAGAGACGACAATAACAAACAACATCAATGAAAGTGACACTATAATATATGTTTTAGACCCTGCCAGGGTGCCGGAACCGCCTAACTTAATGACGCTTGGCACCGGCACGAATGCCGAAACGGTCAAGGTGCTTGAGATAAATGATAATGCCATAACGGTTGAGCGAGGCTTCCAGGGTGTGGCAAAATCCTGGCCAGCCGGAACCGTTATAGCCAGGAATTTCACCGAGTATGATTATAACGCCCTCAAAGAGAACATCGAGGACTTAGAAGCAACAAAAGAAACTCCACAGGGGGCGCAGGAAAAAGCAGATGCCGCACTGAATTCAGCAAAACAATACACAGACCAAGAAGTAGGTGAAGTTGCCCAAGAACTTGCTGCACATAAGGCCGAAGATGTGACACAAGGAAATACACCACATGGAATTATATACGAAGAGGGAACTTGGACACCTGCACTTTATAGTGCGGATACAGATGGAGAATTTTCACAAAATATAGGGACATATACACGAATTGGAAACAGGTGTTTTGTAGAATTCCAAATATCATTCACAACACCGCCGACTGGAAATGTTGCTATTGCAATAACGGGCTTTCCTTTTCCTCGGGAATCGGGACAGCCCCGGCTTGCATATGTATTTGCAGAAAACACTCCTTTGCGAGATGGTGATAGTTATTCTTGTGGCTTGTTCAGCGCATCAGGAACATTATATGCAAATTTCATGTCAATATCAGCAGACGGCAATGCTAGAGTTATAAGATATAATGACATTACACAAGATTCTATTTTGAGAGGCAAATTCTCATATTTGATAAGGGAGTGAAAATATATGATTGAAAAAATAACTCTTGATATGCTGACAGAAAACAGCGTCAGTATCAAAAAACAAAAATATATTGTGCAAGATGGAACAGAATATCTAATTGGCCAGCCTTGGCGGCGTGCATACGTAAACTCAGAGAAAGGGAGGCAGCGTATAGAAGAAGAAGTGCCTGAACCGTATAGAAGTGCTATTTTTGCGGTATGGGGCGATGAACCAACTGTTTCTGACGCAATAGACTTATATTGTGCAATAAATAATAACACCTAGCAGGGTGTATTATTTTTATACCCTGCTTCCCTAGCAATTTAGCCTCGGAGAAATCCGGGGCTTTTGTTTTGGAGGTGCGACATGGATGATGCAGTTATAAAGGTCAAGGTGCAAGAGCATGACGACTTGCTCCGGGAGCACGACAGACGCCTAGACAAAATAGAGCAAGACAGCGCAACATTCCGCGAGCAAATAAGAAATCTTTGCTCGAAGATAGATGAACTAACCGGCTGGATAAAAGCCCTCATACTGGCCATGCTTGGCACATTCGGGGGCTTTGTTGTTTGGTATATTCAGTCACTGCCGCGATAATGGGGTGAGCATATGAAGGTTATACAAAATTTAGTATCACCTGATAAGTATAATATAAAATGCCCTTACTTTATGAATGCTGAATTTATTGTTGTTCATAACACAGCAAATGATGCAAGTGCTAGAAATGAAGTTGCATACATGATTAGAAATAACCATAAAGTATCTTTCCACTATGCCGTTGATGATAAAGAAATTGTACAGGGCATACCAGAAAACCGCAATGCATGGCATGCAAGTGATGGGGCAAATGGGCATGGCAATAGAAAGGGACTTTCTATTGAAATATGTTACTCCAGGTCAGGCGGGCAGAGATTTATCAATGCAGAAAAACTTGCTGCAAAGTTTATAGCATATAAACTTCATGAAAAAGGTTGGGGAATCGACAAAGTAAAGAAACATCAAGACTTCAGCGGGAAATATTGTCCTCACAGGACGCTAGATATGGGTTGGCAAAGATTTTTAAATATGGTTAATGCAGAACTAAATAAGTTAAAAGGAGATGATAATATGGCTGATAAAAATACTCCTAGCCCATGGGCTAAAGAGGCCTGGGAGTGGGCGAAAAAAGAAAAAATAACAGATGGGACAAGACCGAAAGATGACATGACTAGAGAAGAAATGGTAACAATGCTATATCGATACCATAAGCAGGTGGCTGAAAAATGAAATTCTCCAAATTTATTGTAACATTAGTTATATTGTTGAATGTCGGCTTTACAGCTACTGTGCTTTATGCATTTATACGGGTAGGCAGTGAGCCATCTGTGCTCATTGGAGCTTGGTTTGGTTTTACCACTGCAGAACTTTGGTCACTAGCGACAATAAAACGAAAAGAGATAGAAAAACAAAACGACAAGGAGGGAATGAGAATATGATGTCATTCTGGAAGCAAAAACTGACTTCAAGAAAGTTTTGGGTAGCCGTGGCAAGTGCGGCTTTTATTGTGCTTAGCGAAGGCCTCGGGCTTAATGTAGACAGTGATCTATACTGGAAACTCGTTACCCTGGCTCTCGGCTACATCTTCGGCGAGGCCGCGGTGGACATTGCGCGTGCGAAAGCGACACAGCAGGAAGAAGCTAAAGAAGAAACCCCGGCTTGATGGCCGGGGATTTTTTTGTTGGCGGGTTTACGGATATATTTTTTAAGAGTATAATAATGTATAAGATTTTCACTTACAGTGATAATCAGGGCGACCAAAGATATGGGGGTGCTTTCATGGCTACGACTGTTGAACTAATATACAAATTGGAAAATATTAATGCTGAAGATGGAGTAGATGTTTTTGAAATTGCCCCCATTTTGATGCAATTTGGAGAGTTGATTCGTTACGCGAATACTGTGTTAGGTTTTGAACAAAAGATTGATGTTAGAATAAGACCATTTAAGGCAGGTTCATGGTTTACAGAATTTATCCTTCAAAATACTTATATTGAGAACATAATAAATTATTTTAAAAGTAATCAAGGGCAAGACTTAATGATTTTACTTACGTTATTGGGTTTCAATATAAAAGATGGTATAAAAGGAGTAGCCGAGATAATAAGGTTTACAAAAGGTTTAGTATCAAATTTTAAAATGAATAAAGATAAAAATACTGTTACTTATTATAATGAAAAAGGCGAAAAGATGGAAGTATCTTTGGAAGAGCATAAACTAGTGCAATCTCCTCTAATTCAAAACAACTATTATAATTGCCTCATAGCCCCGCTAGAAAAATTTCCTAATGCAACAGCAGTATCAATAAAAGTTAATAAAGAAGGCATTCCAGAACAAAAATTCACACATGCAGACAAAGAAACTTTTAAAAAGTATGCAGCTGCTGAATTATTTGAAGATGTTGAAGATAATGTAACTACAATGAAAGGAGTTTTTGTGAAGCCTAAACGGGGGTCTTATTCGGGCACCGAGAGAGCATACTCTTTTGTTATTGGAGACAACGTTATTTGGCCTGTAACTATTGAAGACGAGAGTTTTCTCAAATTGCTTCAATCTGGAGATATTAGACTATTTGCAGAAGATGTTTTAAAGGTTGATTTAGAGATACGACAAACAAAAGATTCAAATAACAGAGTACGCACCAATTATGCTATTACGAAAGTCAAAGAATATATTAAATACGAAAAACCAAAACAATTAAATATTAATGATATCTTAAAGGATAAAGATGATATCCCAAAGGATGAATAAGATATATAACCTCTGAACAAAACAAATGCCCCGGCAATAAGTCCGGGGCTCTTTCATTTGAGCAGGTAATATGCGCTGATTGTAAAGCCTAGTTGTTTGCTATATATCTTCATTCGCTTTTTCCAAGCAAGAACTAAAGCGACACAGCAGTAGAATCAAGACCCCCCGGCGTAGGTCCGGGGGTGTTTTTTTTATTTCCTAATATTTTCGCAATATTGCGACTTTATGCCATATCCCGAAAGCCTTGCTGGATGCTGGTTTCGGAAATAGCCTCCCAAATAAAAATTTTAAGAAAACTATTGACACGGTAACGCAAACGTGATATACTAAAATCAGAAATCACGAGAGCATGATGAAAGGGAGGATGAGGGGAAGATGAAATTGGTGAAAACCATAAAGTGGGATGATGGGAGGATAGAAACAAAAGAATACAACTTAAAAGATTGGAAAGGAATTAGATATTATATCGTCGGGCAAAAAGATGCCTATATCGACAGAAAAAAGAACTTAGTAGTATTAAGTAGGTCAAGAAGCTATGAACTCGAAAAGGAATATGAATGCAGAGGACCAAGGAAAAATTATATACTCACATACACGATCGCAGAATAAAAGGAGGTAATGAGATGCGGGAAGAATGGATCACAACGAAGGAAGCAGCTCGGCGGTGGGGTCTCAACGACTCCACCCTGCGTCGGGCTATCATGGAGGGCCGAATAAGGCCCGATGAATGTATGAAGCCCGGGAGAGACTGGCTCATAAAAGTGTCGGCCGTAGAAAGATTGTACGGAAAACCGCGGAGGTTTTCCAAGTCCGATATAAACAGGATTGAAGCTATCCTGAGGGTCGAAAACCTCGGGATAGACTTCGAGGCCTTCGAATCCGGCGACGAGCTTGCCGACTATTTGGACGGCAGGCGGTTCCCGGGATTCGACGAGCCGATGCAGGTCTCGCAGGAGCAGAGGGAGGCTCTGCGAGAGATATACGAACAGAAAAAGCCCCGTGAGTAGGGGCTTTTGTTTTTGGTGCCATTTTGGTGCCATATTTCTGCTCTCACCTGCAAAATTGCGCTAAAATGTGCTAAAATAGAAATAGGCTTAAATTAAGGTATATCAAGGCATGAGCGGAATTTTTGAGGGTTTCACAAATACCCTGCCCTTAGCTTCCCAAGCCGAGGGTCGCGGGTTCGAATCCCGTTTTCCGCTCCAGGAATATCAAGGGTTCTGGGAATCAGTATTGGTGCCAGACCCCTTTTTTGGTGCCATTTTGGTGCCATTCCGAAGAATCTCATCTATCTTCATAACGGCACGTTTTTTTATCTCCTGCGTAACGTGCGAATAAATATCAGCAGTAGTGGATATTTTCGCATGGCCGAGTATTTCCTGCACGACCTTGAGGTTCTCGCCTTGCTCTAGTAGCCTTGTAGCAAAGGTGTGCCTCAATGCGTGCAGGTTTTTGTCTATTCCAGCTTTTTGGCATATTCGATAGAAAGCCCTATTGAAGTTTCGAGGCAGATAATAATTGCCCGTCTGAGTGCAAAAAACGGGTTTGTCTGGCCCAAAATTACCTTCGGCAATCGTTTTATATTGGTGGTCGAGTAAAGCCTCTATAACGGCGTTTGGAAGCGGTATAATGCGCTTCGATTTTTCGGTTTTCGGCTCCTGAAATACAAACTGCCCCCGGACATACGTCAAGCCCCGCCTAATATGAACCAAACCTTTCTTCAAATCTACATCCTGCCATTGTAGGGCCAGAAGCTCACCCCTTCTCATTCCAGTGCCGAGCAAAAGCAGAAAAGCAGGGCCAAGTCTATGCTCTCTTATTGCTGCCAAGAACCTTTCCTGTTCATCCGGCGTCAACGTCTGTATTTCTTTTCGCCTTATTGGCGGTAGGGTTACGGCTTCACTTACGTTATGCGGTATTTTGCGGGTTTCCACAGCTTTGTCTAATGCGCTGTGGATAACCTTGTGGATATGGTGTACAGTTTGAGCCGACAGGCCAGCTTTTATTTTGTCGTTATAGAGCTTCTGAAGGTGCTCCGTGCGCAGGTCCTGAAGAGGTATGGCACCAACAGCGGGCACCAGATGGTTGCGGATGATGACTTCGTAGCTTTCCCATGTAGAAGGCCGGAGTTCCAGTTTTTTATATTCGTGCAGCCACGTATGGAGCCATTCTGCTACCGTCATTTTGGAGGGTTCAACATAGGTGCCCTGTCTCAGTTCGGCTTTTAGCTGCTCTAGCACTGCCTCAGCGTCGGCTTTCCTACCTTCTACCCGGCGCACGATTCTTTTTCTTTTCCCAGTGGCCGGGTCCCTGCCGCATTCGATAACTACACGATATTTGCCTTTTTCTACTTGCTCGATATGACCTTTCATTGTGCCACCTCCGAAAGCATGTTTGGTAAAAGATAGAAAAGAAAAAGCGGTTGCCCGCTTCTAAAAACCTGTTACATCTTTTATTTTGAAAGATGCTACACCATCTTCGAGCACAGGAGCTTTAAATCTCCATGTCCCGCCTGGTTCTAAATTATTTACGTTGTCAAGAGTGCTTCCTAATTGATTGCCATTTTTATCATAAAGATTAATTTCTACTTGAACATAACTATATTGTTTTTTGGTATTATTTTTAACTGTACCGACAATGTATATAGCGCCGAATTCATCTCCTTCAGCTTTTGCTTCAATGACCTCTAGGCTTGGTTTATTTGTATTTGTTGCGGTATTTGTTGCAGTCTTTGTTTCGGTATTTACGCTTGTTTGTGATGTAGTCTGGGTAGTATTTTGCGAAGAACTATCGCTTCCGATTGATGCTATTATCCCGAGCACCATAAAAATTGCGAACAAAATACCAACCCATTTTAATATTTTTCTCACAATAAGACCCCCTCGTATAATATATTTGGTAAATCAAAGTTATTGAATTTCCAGATAAGCACGGACCTTGATAATTGAATATGGATGTTATTAAAAGGGCTGCATAAGAGCTGACATCTAAAACAGGGACTTGGACTTTTCGTGATGTTCCCAGATAATTATCTTAGGATCACGGGGAAATGCTTCCACCCCCTGTAGCTTTGACTACTTAACTAAGTCTGCATCCCCAGAACTCGTCTTAAACTTCTAACCCCGCAGGCTGTTCCCTCTGACAACCCATGCTGGAAGTAGCAGCTTCCAGGCAGCTCATGGTCCAGAGTGAGTTCTAATACACGAGGGTGTCCTTAAGCGAGAAATCTGGGGGCATCCCGAAGGGTCCATTTCCCTGTATCCTAAAATGAAAGGGGGTCAGTTACTATGAAGTTGTTTGTAGGTGTAGACGTCAGCTCCGATGATTTAAAAGTTTGCGTTATGGATTGTGATGGTAACAGTCTTAAAAAGTTTACTGTCCAAAACAATCCCACTGGTGCAAGTTTTCTACGGGATCAGGTCATTTCTTTAGCGGACAAGCATTCTTGTCAGGAAATCCACATTGGGATGGAGTCTACTTCCGTCTACAGTTTTCATCCTGCTATGTTTTTAAATGAGGATGAGGCCCTGCGCAAGCATCAGACAAAGGTTTATGTTATTAACGCTACGCTTGTTAATAAGTTTAAGGAGGCTTACCCTTATCTTGACAAGACTGATGATATTGATGCCTGGGTTATTGCCGACCGTTTGCGCTTTGGGCGTATCCCATATACTGTGGTTATGCAGGAGCAGCTCCTTGCCCTTCAAAGGTTAACTAGAATGCGTTACCGCCTGGTGCACAATATGACCCGTGAGAAACAGTATTTCTTGCAGAATCTATTTCTTAAGTGCAATGCTTTTAAGTCCGAGGTTGAAAGTTCTGCTTTTGGCAATGCCATGATGGAGCTTTTCCTTGAAAAATATTCTATTGATGAGATTAGCTCCATGGATGTTGCAGTTCTTGCGGATTTTCTCAGGGAAAAGGGTAAGAATCGTTTCCCCGACCCTGAAGGGGTGGCCAAATGCATTCAAAAGGCTGCCAGGTCTTCTTACAGGCTATCCAAGTGTGTGGAAGATTCCGTTGATGTTCTCCTGGCCACTTCCATTGAATGTATCCGCACTCTTTCCGCACAGATTAAACAGTTGGATAAGGCTATTGAAAGACTCCTTGATGGCATACCGAATACTTTACAAACTCTTCCCGGCATTGGTCCTGTCTTTTGTTCAGGCATACTGGCTGAAATTGGTGATATCAATCGCTTTAAGGATCAAGCTTCTATTGCAAAGTATGCCGGTCTTACATGGAGTAAATACCAGTCCGGGAAGTTCGAAGCAGAAGAAACTAAAATGATTCACTCTTGCAATCACTATCTACGCTTTTACCTGGTTGAGGCTGCCAATTCGGTTAAGAGAGTAGAGCCGGAATTTCGTGATTACTACCGGAAAAAGTATGGTGAAGTTTCTAAACATCAGCATAAAAGAGCCCTCGTCTTAACTGCAAGAAAACTTGTGCGTTTGATCGATGCGCTGCTACGCAATGATCAAGTTTACACGCCTAGAAGGAAGGTGAATAGATGAGGTAAAACACCTCCTCAATATCCTTCGGTAATTTCCAGTTTTTGGTTGATAAAACTGGGTTAGATTAGTATTGCCTTTTTTACTAAAAATAGGTTAAAAAATTTCCACTTCACCTCTTTTAGGAACTTGACATTTTACCGCAGGACTTAATTTTAATTTTATTAAACGGGAAATACTATCCCGTTTGTTCCTTGAAGCTTATACTTCACCAACTCCTCCGGCACTCCAAGCCAGCAGCTCATTTCCGGTATACTTAAGTCATTTCTTATTTCATTATCATCTATAAGCAGCTCAGCAGCAAATTTATTTGCTTCAATTTCAAAACGGCCTATTGGGAATAGGGTATATTCACGTATGAAATATACATCTTGGGATGAATGTAATAAGGCATGTCCTAGTTCGTGGGCTAGTACAATATTCTGGCATTGTATAGTTAGATTTGAATTAACCGTAATATATTTATTACGAACAGCTTTAATAAAAAAGCCTTTGGTGTTTGAAGTATATGGCTTTTTAACTATTTCAATATCAAATGCTCTAGCTATTTTCTCAGGGTTACGGGTACCGTATTTTTCTTTCAGATGTTTAACTCTTGCATGTATATTAATCATGCATACGGCACCCCCTTTAACTCTCTTTTTTCTTTTTTCTGCCATATTTTTGTTTATTTTTCTCCTTAGATTTCCAGAAAAGTTCTGAAATATCTCTAAAAAGGGCTTCCTTGTCCTCTTCAGCTACTTCATCATTCATGAAGAAAGCGCCAGCATGTTCTATAAAGTCCTCGTATTGCATGAGATCCCGTTTGGTGACCTTATATTTTTTCTTATATTCTTCAGGAATATAGGCATTCCGGACGTCAGATATTCCCATTAGCCAGTCAAGAGACACATTAAAGTGTTCGGCAATCTTCTTTTTAATTTCATCATTGGGAGTGCTTTTATTACTTTCATATAAAGAAACTGCATATTTTGTTACCCCAAATAATTTACCAAATTCCTCCTGCGTCATTTCATTTTCAATTCTAAGCTGTTTTATTCTTTCACCTAATGTTGACATATCAACACCCTCATGTTTAAAATTACTAAACTACTTTTATTATAAACCTGTCTGTTTTTTCTGTAAATATAGTTTAAAAAACTTCAATTTTTATTCAAAAAAACTATTGACAGTTTAAGTATACTCTACTATAATAGTAAGTGAAGTTGAGCAGTACTCAACAAAGGAGGTGTTAAGTTGAATTTAGGTAAATTAAAAGAGCTTAGAAAAGCAAAGGGTTTAACACAAGAACAAATGGCTAAACTGCTGGGATACAAGGATAAAAGCGGATATTGTCAATTAGAAAATGGTAACATCAAAATGACATTAGAAAAAGCTATAAAAATTAGTAAGATACTTGGGGTTGACATAAAAGAAATTTTTTTTGAAACGCATGTTGAGAATGGCTCAACTAAAATTGAACAATCCGCATGAAGGGATGGAATTAAGAATGGCGAGCTTACCGCAGGTATTAAATTACAAAGATCACACTGTTAGGATGCTCATAATAGACGGCGAGCCCTGGTGGGTAGCAAAAGATGTGTGTGAGATTTTAGACCTTGGAGACACTCATAAAGCTGTTGAAAGGTTGGATGACGATGAGCGGAATTTAATTCCGGTCACCGACTCGCTGGGGAGACTGCAGGAAACGTATATAGTAAACGAAGCTGGTTTGTATAGTCTCATTCTTGGTAGTCGGAAACCAGAGGCAAAAGAATTTAAACGATGGATTACCCATGAGGTTATCCCTCAAATTAGAAAAACTGGTTCTTATGCGCTGGATCCACGAAGACTATTAGCCGCTGCAGTAATAGAAGCTCAGAAGATTATCGAAGAGCAGGACAAAAAGATTAAGGAAATGTTGCCTAAAGCTGAATTCTACGATGCGGTAGCCGGAAGTAAGGACGCAATAGATATAGGGTCGGCTGCGAAAGTGCTCGATATGGGCATAGGCAGGAATAAGCTGTTCGAGATATTGAGAAACAAAGGGATACTCATGAGCAATAACATTCCGTATCAAAAATACATCGACTGCGGTTACTTCAGGACGATAGAGCAAAAATACTCCAAACCAGACGGGACAGTATGTATAAACATAAAAACATTGGTGTATCAAAAAGGGTTGGACTTTATAAGAAAGTTGCTGAAAGAAGATAATGTAGTGCCCTTAAAGAGGGTGCAGAACAAAGGTCAAACCGCATGAAGGGAGGGAGAGGGATGGAGGAAAGATTAAACAAGGTGGAAGTCATAAAAGTAATCCATGTACTAATTGTAAGAGGTGATGGCTCTGAAAACGATCCCGTTCGATATGTAGACCAATATTGGTCCCTTTCAGGAGAATTCCTTGCAGAGAATGATCCACTTAATGATTAAGAAATTCTTGAGCCTCCCTGGCAGTTATTTCTGATGATATGAAGTATGCTAATGCCCGAATAAACCTTTTCATATCATTAACATCTTTATCTTCATATTTTCTAAGATAATGGGTTTCATCATTACCCAACCAAACTGAGGCTTTTGCTAAATCTCTTATTTTTTGAGATTCAAGTTTATCTATGGCTTGTGAAAGTTGCATTTTAGAAATTTTGTCAGCATCTTCTTTTTGATATGAAATAAGAAAGTCTTTTATTAAAAATTCAATGGCTTTACGATATCCGATTCCAGTTATTTGAGATAATCCTTCAGCCTCTGCTGTTAATGTTTGCATATAGATTTCCTTAAATGTTTTAGATACACTTTCTAATTCTTCAGGAAGATCATATTCGATCAGTGGTTTATAAGTATAAGGAACTACATTCGAACGAAAAGCTGATATTGAAT
>ENA-OWOZ01003085-OWOZ01003085.1-bioreactor-metagenome-genome-assembly--contig:-NODE-3085-length-11463-cov-3.440804_pt1 | contig 11463 bp, 11 predicted proteins | sample MGYA00238140_ERZ651804 | MGnify/ENA primary metagenome ERZ651804 (study PRJEB26910, sample SAMN07631232) | bioreactor metagenome | isolation source: Switchgrass digestor | place: USA: Dartmouth... | reverse complement strand
CGAACTAATTGAGGGTATAAAACCTAAACCCAATAATAAATAAAGCAGGAAATTTTTCAATGAGCATTTTCTCGTATCAAGTTAATACATTATTTGGATAATTAGCTAATTTCAGTTTAATATGTAAAAAAGAGTCTTAAATACTTTGAAACTTCTGCAAACTCTATTGTTTTTCCTAGTTAAAAACATTACCTTGTTTAATATTTATTTCCTCAATATCTTATCCATCGCTTTTCCTTTGGCTAACTCATCTACTAGCTTGTCTAAGTAGCGGATTTCCCGCATAATGGGTTCTTCAATGTCTTCCACCCGTACACCGCAGACTACTCCTTTGATTAAAAAACGTGCAGGATTAAGCTGGGGAGCTTCAGTAAAGAAGGTTTCAAAGTCTATCTCTTTTTCCAGTTGTGCTTCTAACTCCTCCTGGCTGTACCCTGTTAACCAAGTAATGATTTCATTAACTTCTGCTTTAGTTCGTCCCTTTTTCTCTGCCTTAGCAACATAAAGGGGATAAATCTTAGCAAAACTCATTTTATAAATATTATGTTTACTCATGATACAACCTCTCTTAAATACTTTCATTATCGAGCAATTTGCGGCCCATTTCAAATGTTGATTCATCAAACAAAACAAGAGTCACATCAATATCATATTCTTTTAGAAAGTCTTTAATAGCTGAGATTGCCACTTTAAGGGCTTCTTCTTTAGGATAACCGTAAATGCCGCTTGAAATAAGGGGAAAGGCAATGCTTTCACAGTCATTCTCAACGGCTAATTTCAGCGAATTTAGATAAGCAGCACGTAGTTGTTGCTCACTTTGCACCTTATTTGATTCCTGATAGATAGGTCCCGCTGTGTGAATAATGTACTTGGCGAACAAGTTGAACCCCGGTGTGATAACCGCCTCACCCGTCTTAATTGGAGCCAATTTATCACAAGCAGCTTGAAGCTGTTCTGCTCCCGCCGCTTTAAAGATAGCTCCACAGACTCCACCGCCCATTTTCAAACCGGTGTTTGCAGCGTTGACAATAGCGTCAACTTTCATTTTTGTGATGTCCTGACGGACAATAGTAAAAGGCATATGATCACCCCTATTCATATCAACTTTTATACTCCCACTAACTTCATTGTATATATTATACATCTAACCAGTCGCCATAACCTAACAAAAATCAAATCAACAACATCAATACCATACACTCCAAATGTGTTATTTGGTGAAACAAAAAAGCATGGCGCAAATAAGGATTTCCACCCTATTTGCGCCATGTCTCTATACATAACTTTTTTCATTAGTGACACAAGATTTTTGGTTTTACAAATACGTCTATTTTTTACGCATCTTTAACGCTTTTAACCAGATATCTGGGATTGTCTACTTCAAGACCCTTGGTACATGCAGTGTAATAGGCTATTAGTTGTAAAGGCACCACTGTCAGCATAGGTGCAAATTCTGGCAGTGTTTTAGGTAATATGATAGAAGTATCACATGCAGATGCTATAATGTCACATTCAGCCATGGTAACACCGATTATCCAAGCGCCTCTGGATTTCAGCTCTTCTACAATTGCAGTATTCGGCTTTAACAGCTCAGGTTGGGTTGCCAAAACTATAGTTGGCATACCTTCTTCGATTAAAGCAATTGGGCCGTGGCGAAACTCGCCGGCGGAATAGGGTTCCGCATGGATATAAGTGGTCTCTTTAAGTTTTAAAGAGCCTTCCATGGCCACAGCTGCATCCAAGCCTCTTCCTAAGAAAAATGCATGCTCATTTCGAGCTAATCTTTCAGCAATAGCCTTATACCTTTCCTGCCCAGATAGTAAATCTTCAAGTAACTGGGGCATTTGCGTCAAAGCTTTTAGATAAACCGCTCCTTCATCAAGAGTAATTCTTTTCTTGGCAATGGCCAATTCCAGACCTACCAGGTATAAAGTTAATATTTGAGCCATATAGGCTTTTGTAGAGGCTATGGAAACCTCTGCCCCGGCCACTGTATTCACCACATGATGGGCTTCTCTGGCAATAGTACTGCCGGGGACATTTGTGATAGCTAAAATAGTACCGCCTTTGTCTTTGGCTTTACGCATAGCGGCCAAAGTATCCCCTGTTTCACCGGATTGACTGATAACCAGAACCAAAGTTTCTGAATCTACTAAAGGGTCAGAATAACGTAACTCCGCTGCCGGTTCCACTTCAACAGGTACCCTGGCTATCTTTTCCATAAAATGTTTTCCTACCAACCCCGCATGATAAGCTGTACCACAGGCAATAACCAAGATCCTTTGGTATTTGGCCAGGTCTAATTCAGCGAATTCCCCCTGGAATTCACATTTGTCCAAGGAAGCAATGGCTCTTGTTAAAGTCCTTTGGACTACCTCCGGCTGCTCCATAATCTCTTTTAACATAAAATGAGGGTAGCCGGCTTTGTCCACGGAGTTTGTTTGCATTTTTTCAGTCATTTTTCATTCTCCTTACGTATTAAAATTTCAGGCGTAAGGACTCTCTCCTACTTGACGGGGTTTGTGCCAAAGATTGCTCTCTGGTTTTGTCCCGCTTTCACGACTGTAGGCAGCCGAGGGGCACCCGCCGAACACTTTCGATAAACCCCTTCCTCGTCAACCCTAATTAATAGGGTTCTGGCGCTACAAATTTGTTTTAGAGAGTCCTATTGATGTGATAATAGTTAAAAAGACCTAACTATTATTCCCCTTTCCTTTAATGATTAAGGTTAAGATTGAGGTTAAGATTTTTAAAATTAGGTTATTTTCTTACACCTATGAATAATTATTCATAGCTAATACAAACACAAGGATATTTTACTATTTATCAACCCTTCTAACAAGAACATATACTGGAAAACTCTAAAAAAGGGGTATGCCTGTAAGTTTTATTAACTTTACCAACAGGAATGCCCCTAATATATTATGCTATTATTTTCTTTTACATTACCTTAGTTTTACCCCGATAAATAAGTCCTCTATCTACATCAAGGGTTATTAAGCTACCATGTGTAAGTTTCTCCGTAGCGTTTTCCACGCCCACGATTACAGGTTTACCTAAATTTAATCCTACAATAGCAGCGTGAGAAGTTAGTCCTCCTTGTTCAGTAATAATTGCCGCCGCCTTTTCCATAGCCGGAACATAGTCCGCATTTGTTGCGGGAACGACCAGAATTTCATGTTCCTGTACTTCGATAATAGCCTGTTGAGCACTTCTGGCTATTTGTACTGTACCGGTTACGCTTCCGTGTCCAATACCTATACCCCTAGCTAGAATCTGCCCTACCACCTCTACTTTGAGCAGGTTAGTTGTCCCCGGAGTACCAACGGGTACACCTGCAGTAATAACAACTAAATCACCATTATTTATATAACCCTTCTCTAAAGCGGCAGTAATGGACTGTTCAATTAAAGCATCAGTACCTTCTGCTTTAGGGGCATGAATAGGTTCCACTCCCCATAGTAATAACATTTTACGGGCAACTCTCACTTGAGGAGTAACGGCAATAATCCTGGCTTTCGGACGGTACTTGGATACCATCCTAGCCGTGAATCCTGATTCAGTGGCGGTAATAATTGCTGCTGCACCCAAATCTTGGGCAATAGTACAGGTTGCATGACTGATTGCATCAGTAGTTGTAGACCTATTATTTAATTCTATATCAGCATATTTGAGCGCAGTTTCAGTTTTAACAGCAATCCTGGCCATAGTACGTACTGACTCAACGGGATACTTTCCGGCAGCTGTTTCCCCGGAGAGCATAATAGCATCTGTGCCATCTAAAATGGCATTCGCTACATCACTGGCTTCAGCCCTTGTAGGCCTGGGATTTCTGATCATAGAATCAAGCATTTGAGTTGCTGTTATTACCGGTTTGCCGACTCTGTTACATTTTTCAATCATCATTTTCTGCAATAAAGGCACTTCTTCTGCCGGAATTTCTACCCCTAAGTCCCCCCGGGCTACCATAAGCCCATCGGAAACCTCTAGTATTTCATCAATATTAAGCACACCTTGATGGTTTTCAATTTTAGAAATTATATATATATCACTTCGGTTATCTTCTAAAATTTTACGAATAGCCAGAACATCTTGAGCACTTCGAACAAACGATGCTGCGATGAAATCTACCTGTTGTTCAATACCGAATTTTATATCGGCAATGTCTTTATCCGTAATAGAAGGTAAATTTATGTCTACATTTGGTACATTTACCCCTTTACGGTTAGATAATTCGCCACCGTTTAATATTTCACAGAAAATCTCTGTTTCCTTTATTTCTAAAACTTTTAAAGCAATCAGACCGTCATCAAGTAAAATTGTATCCTCAGGTTTAACATCTTGGGGTAATCCAGGATAATTTATGGATATTCTTTCTTTTGTCCCTAAAACTTCTTCTGTAGTTAAAGTGATTTTTTCTCCGGTTTGTAAAGTAATTTTACCGTTTTCTACTAAACCGGTTCTAATTTCCGGACCTTTCGTATCCAGCATTATAGCCACGGAACGGCCGGAAATTCGAGAAGCTTCCCGAATATTTTTTATCCTTTGAGCATGTTCTTCATGGCTACCGTGGGAAAAGTTAAGACGGGCTATATTCATACCTTCTTTAATTAATTGACAAAGTATTTCCACTGACTCACTGGCAGGACCGATAGTGCAAACTATTTTAGTGCGCCGCAACAAACATCCCTCCTTAAATGGCCAGTATCCCGGCCAAATTATAAGCAGCCAAATCCAAAGCTTTCTTTCCGTTTGTTACTACCTTTAAAGGAACTGTAATTATATTATTTCCGGTTACGGCGGTCATAACCTTGGTTTCACCTTTTCGCAAAAGTTCTACAGCCATGCCCCCCATTTTGCTGGCGATAACTCGATCCAAGGCAGTGGGGGTACCTCCCCTTTGAATATGACCTAAGACAACAACCCTGGTTTCTAAATCTATCCTCTTTTCAATTTCTTTGCTTACTTCATAGGCTGAACCTGCGCCTTCGGCCACAATTATTATACTATGTTTTTTTCCTCTTTTTATTCCGTTCATTAACTTTTGAACAACCTTATCAAAATCCGGAGGAAATTCAGGAACTAAAATTGATTCGGCTCCACCGGCTAAACCTGCTTGTAAAGCGATCCAACCGGAATTGCGTCCCATTACTTCTATAATGAAAGTACGTTCATGAGAAGTAGCCGTATCTCTGGCCCGGTTGATAGCCTCTACTACTACGTTTACTGCTGTATCAAAACCTATGGTAAAATCAGTCCCCGCAATATCATTATCAATGGTTCCGGGAATACCGATTACAGATACTCCTAATTCAGCTAAAGCCAGAGCACCTCTTAAGGAACCGTCTCCACCGATAACTACCAAGCCTTCAATTCCTTTTTCCCTTAACTTTTGAAGAGCTTTCTCTCTGCCATTCTCCGTCGTAAATTCTTTACTTCTTGCTGTATGTAAAATGGTACCGCCCCTTTGAATAATATCCGCAACGGAGCCTAAATTCATCTTTCTGAAACTACCTTCAATCAATCCGGCATAGCCTCTTTCTACACCATAGACCTCTAGATTATAATAAATAGCTGTCCTAACTACCGCGCGTATTGCGGCATTCATCCCGGGAGCATCTCCGCCGCTGGTTAATACAGCTAGTTTTTGCATAAATTCGCACTCCCTTATCTACTAATAGCACTGCTTAAAATTTCATGAGCCTCTTCTACTTCCGATTCCGGAACCAGTATCTCAACTGAGCCGGAATCACCTAAATGAGGAACTCCGGTAGAACGAAGATTAACCAAGAGACCCTCCCCTGCCAGCACCTCCTTTAATTGTTCTGCAATTATGCGGTTAGGAGCAATATATACTACTGTCCACATTGGTTATTCCTCCTCATTATGATAAAAGCCCAAAATTTTAGTCACCTGCTTCTATAATACCATGGGCTGTATAGACACGAGCCCTGCCTTTAATCTTGATAGCAGAAGTTTGTTCCGTAAATTGAGCAATCATTACTTCGCCACGGTCCAGTTTTTCCGTATGATGGAATTTTGTGTCTTTTCCCCGGGTTAAGCCGCTAATGTTGACACCGTTATCCAGTGCTTTAACCACAACATAGTCACTATTTACCATGTAATTACTTTCCATTTTTACCTCCTGTTTTTATATTTTTCCCGTAAAGCATCAGCTACAATTTTAGGAACAAAATACTCAATATCTCCACCTAATTCCGCCACATTTTTAATAAGACTGGAACTGATAAAAGAATATTCCGCATCTGTCATTAGAAAAACGGTTTCAATTTTTTGATTTAATTGTTTATTAATCGAAGCCATTTTCATTTCATACTCGAAGTCTGAAACTGCTCGTAAACCTCTGATTATAGCAATAGCGCCTTTTTTTTCTAAATAATCCACCAATAACCCTTCAAAAGTTTCCAGTTCTACATTGGGCAGATCATCTAAACAGCAGGCTCTGATAAGTTCTAAACGTTCTTCTAAAGTAAAAATAGTATTCTTATAGTTATCGTTGGCAACCGCCATGATAACTTTATCAAACAACTTAGCCGCTCTCTTAATAATATGCATATGTCCGAATGTTACTGGATCAAATGTTCCTGGATAAACTGCTACTCTTTCCATCATTCACCCTCCACAAAAAGAATAAATTAGCTTGTCCCTAATAAAGCCAATTTTACACTTATTCTTTTAATAATTTCTCTTTTTCATTCACAAAATTATTCTAGACACACCTTTATTCTCCTGCTCAGAAGACATAATAAAATTTTTTTTATTATTTTTCCACTAAAGATAAATTATCAGCTGAACATACCTTTAATAAGTTTTCTTTTAAACCTTCTCCCCAGTTTACCCAGTACTTTTGATCCGTCAAGATAAGCTTTTTTTCCTGGGAAAAATAAAGGTATACAGGGACATGACCATGATTATGTTCTAAAATACGCCTTAGCTCTTCAATTTTATCCCCTGTCATTACAGCAGTGTCAATTTTTATATAAAGCTTTTTTTTCTGGGTCTTCTCCCTTTCTTCCTGTGAAGGTAGAAGGTTTATCTCTTCTGCAAAGAATTTAGGATTATCTTCCTGAAGGTTTATTCTCCCGGTAATAGTCACAACCTGGTCAACCTCAATCAGATTATGGTATTTTTGCAACACTCTGGGGAAAACCAACACTTCTATTTTTCCGGTCAAATCTTCCAAGACACAATAGGCCATCGTTTCTCCTTTACGGGTTACGCTGCGCCTTACAGAAACAAGGATGCCTCCGATAGTAACCCTGGCTCCGTCATCCCTCTGGGAAATCTCGGCTAAATTCACTTTAATCATAGAATCTAATACATCTTTATATTCATGTAAGGGATGACCGCTAACATACAAACCCAAAATTTCCTTTTCCATGGCCAGAATATCACGCTTACTAAATTCTTCTACCTGGGGAAGTTCAATCTCCCCAAAATCCATGGAAATACCCACTTCTTCACCTAAGTCAAAAAGAGAGACCTGTCTGGAATTTTTGCTTTTTTGTAGTTGTTGGCCACGCTCAATACAAGTATCCAGTACACGTAATAGCTGGACTCTATTTCCGGGAACGGAACCAAAAGCACCGCATTTAATTAGACTTTCCAAGACACGCCGATTAACTTGACTTAAATCAACACGGTTGCAAAAATCCTGTAGAGAAAGAAATGGCCCGTCCTCATCCCTTGCCTCTAAAATAGCCTGGATAGCACCTTTACCTACATTTTTAACAGCCGCTAAACCAAAGCGGATATTTCCCTCTACAACTATAAAATTCTCCCTGCTTTCATTAACATCGGGAGGTAAAACATTAATCCCCATGCGTTGACATTCCATAATATAAAAAGGAACTCTATCCGTTGACTCCATTACACTTGTTAAAAGAGCCGCCATAAATTCTAAGGGATAATGGGCTTTTAAATAAGCCGTTTGAAAAGCCAGTAAGGCATAAGCCGCACTGTGGCTTTTATTAAAGCCGTAACCGGCAAAATATTCTATTAACTCAAATATTTGTGTACTTGTTTCTGTATCTATACCGTTTTTCTTAGCCCCTTCTATAAACTGCTGTTTTAAACCGGCAATTATTTCCGGTTTCTTTTTACCCATGGCTCGCCGCAATAAATCCGCCTCACCTAGAGAAAAACCGGCTAGTTCACTGGCAACCCGCATTACCTGTTCCTGATAGAGAATCACCCCATAAGTAGATTTAAGAATAGGCTCTAAACGCGGATGTAAATACTCAATAGGTCTTAACCCATGTTTTCGTTCTATAAAATCCTCTACCATCCCGCTTCCCAGAGGACCGGGCCGGTAAAGTGCAACTAGAGCAATAATGTCTTCAAAATGTTCCGGTTTTAATTCCTTTAAAATGGCTCGCAGCCCGGAACTTTCTAATTGAAAAACACCGATACTTTCACCGGCACTGAGAAGCTCATATGTTTTGGGATCATCTAAGTCAATCTCATTAAAATCAAGTTTAATCCCCTTATTTTTTTCAATAAGTTCAACGGCTTTATTAATTACGGTTAATGTCCTTAAACCTAAGAGGTCCATTTTTAAGAGGCCAATTTCTTCTACATTTTCTTTAGCAAATTGGGTACTTACGCCTCCCTCAGCGGTCTTTTGCAAGGGCAGATAATGGTCTAAAGGTTCCTGGGAAATCACTACTCCCGCTGCATGAGTTCCCGCATGGCGGGGCATTCCTTCTACCGCCATGGCCATATAGACCAGCTCTTTAATTTGGGAGTCACTTTCCACCAATTCTCTAAGTTCTGCCGACACCTCTAAAGCTTTAGGTATAGTAATCCCTAATTCATTAGGAATTAGCTTAGCCACTTTATCTACTATGCCCAAAGGGATATTCATTACCCGACCCACATCACGGATAGCCGCACGGGCAGCCATTGTACCGAAAGTAATAATTTGCGCTACCCGTTCATTGCCGTATTTTTCTACCAAATAATCTATTACCTCACCTCTACGCTCATAACAAAAATCCACATCAATATCAGGCATACTTACCCGTTCCGGATTTAGAAATCTTTCAAAAAGAAGACCGTATTTTAAAGGATCGATATCTGTTATTTCCAGGGTATAAGCAACCAAACTTCCTGCTGCCGAACCACGCCCTGGTCCTACATAGATTCCCTGTTTTTTGGCATAATTTATAAAATCCCAAACAATTAAAAAATATCCTGCGTAACCCATTTGTTTAATGATTTTCAACTCATAATCTAGTCTCTGATAAGCTTGGGGAGTGGGGTTTCCGTAGCGTTTTTTTAAGCCTTCCATACATAATTGTTCTAAATAAGTTTCCACAGTATGGCCTTGGGGCACTTGAAATACCGGCATATGGTTTTTGCCAAAAGTAAACTCCACATTACATTGCTGGGCTATTTTCAAGGTGTTTTCTAAGGCATCTTGGTATTCACCTAAGGCTAGATTCATTTCCTCCCAGGATTTTAAATAAAACTGGTTACTCTCAAACCGCATCCGGGAATCATCTTCTAAAATCTTTCCCATTTGGATACACATCAGGACATCTTGCATCCTGGCATCTTCAGCACCCACGTAATGGACATCATTAGTGGCTACGAGGGGGATACCTGTTTCTCTGCCAAGCTCTGCTAACTGAGAATTTAATTGAGCCTGTTCATGTAAACCCTGATTTTGCAATTCCAGATAGAAGTTTCCTTCGCCGAAGGTTTCTTGATACCAGAGAGCAGCCTCTTTGGCCTTTTCCCAATTATCCTGTAGTAAATAACTGGCTATTTCACCGGCCAGGCAACCGCTGAGAGCAATTAAACCTTCACTAAATTGTGCCAGAATTTCTCTGTCCACCCGGGGTTTATAATAAAAGCCCTCTAAATGAGCTAAGGAAACTAATTTAATTAAGTTCTGGTAACCCCTATTGTCTTTAGCTAAGAGCACCAGATGATAAGGCGAATCGTCAATATTAGCCCTTTTGTCAAAACGAGAATAAGGCGCCACATACACCTCACAACCAATAATCGGTTTAATTCCCGCCTTTTGGCAAGCTTTATAAAAATCAATTACCCCATACATTACTCCATGGTCGGTAATTGCTAAGGCCTCCATATTTAATTCTTTGGCTTTATTTATCAGATGATCTAAACGACAAGCGCCGTCTAATAAACTATAGCAGGTATGAACATGTAAGTGCACAAAAGGCTTGGCCATTTTTCTCACTCCAAATTGGTACTCTAAAATATTACTTCTAGATTAATAAACCATATCCTGCATAATGTAATTGGTAGAAAAATATAAATAGAACTAAGATTATTTAGTCGATTCTCCGGTATAGCCGCTCAAGTAAAGTATTTTCATTTAGTTTGATACGTTCTAAAACGTATTGTATTAAAGGAGAATAACTATGGATAGCTTTCCGAATAGGTTAGTTTTTATTTTCTGTACGGCATTAGGGATAGTTTTAGGTGGGGCCCTTATTGGTTCCTTATCCACAATTATTACCGGTCAGCAGCCCTACTTTACTATGCGCAAATTAGCCGAGGATATGAAACTCTGGGCAGTTGTGGCAGCACTTGGGGGTTCTTTTAGTTCTTTTGAAGCTTTAGGCTCAGGTCTATTTTCAGGGGAAATTCGCATCTTGGCTAAACATTTTTTCTATGTAGTTAGCTCCTTTGCAGGAGCGGAATTAGGGATTTATCTTATTTATACACTTACTGGTAGTGGAAACCCATGAGATACCTTTTTCAATTTTTAAGTGATCCTTTTAAAAAAATATTAGCCCTGTTTATTTTAGGGGTAGTTATCGGGTCGGCTATGACTAATTTAGCTATTGGTTACCAACTGGATAAACTATACAGTCAGAAATTAAATTTAGAAGCCCAGCTTGCTGATAAAGAGGAACAAATTAAAGCTCTGGAAGAAAAGGTCTCGGAAGCAAACCGCTGGTTAATTGTGCAAGAAATTCAGGTAGAGATCACCTTGCCCGAAAGAAGTTTTCCTGATAAACAACAATTAGAACTGGAAATTGAGAAAATAATAAAAAATATCCTAAAAAATGTCCGCGGCCAAAAGGTATCCCAACTGGATCCCATGGTAATCTGGAATATTGTCGATCAAAGAAAAGTAGAAGTTCTGGGTTACCAGTTTACTTTGGAGGTTCAAGGCATTATAGTTTCAGAAAAAGTAGTGTTTTATATTTTTGCCAAATACCATGATCCCCTCCAACAGGAAGAGCCAATATAAATAATAAGCCCAAAAGTGGTCAAGTGAGCGAGAAAGCTTCCCGCTCACTTTTTATTTACGAACCACCCGTGCGGTGGTCATAGCTTTGGCTTTTAGTTCAGACTCAGAATAAAGTTCTATTTCCACGGTACAGGTCTTTTTATTTGTATGCAGTATGGTAGTATATACTTCCACTTGTTCACCTACTGCAGGAGGGTTCATTGGATAAA